>JAEEGK010001552.1_pt1 | contig 57775 bp, 44 predicted proteins | sample 8958771 | NCBI WGS metagenome assembly JAEEGK01 (sample SAMN16246547, study PRJNA631951) | gut metagenome | biome: gut microbiome; feature: rumen; material: SC-attached | host: Bos | place: Iran: Karaj | collected 2018-10 | reverse complement strand
GAAAACTCTATCGCAGTGTCGGCGCTTAGCGGCTGTATTTTAGCCGCTTATGCACGAAAACACTTTTGTTTGAGTTGCAAAAAAGGGCTGTGCTGCCCCTCAAGCACCACTTTTTGCGTAGGGCGGACCGAAGTCTATACGGAGCGTCCGACCGGCCGCTACACGAGATCGAAGCGGGAGAGGGTTTTCGGGGAAGACTTTTGCCCGGGGCGTGCCGCGTTTAAGGCAACAAAAAAGGGGGCCGGTGCGGCCCCCTGGGGTTGGTGGATTAACCAAGGTATTTGAATAAGCTCATGATGTTCTTCATGTCCTTAGGTAAGAACCAGTTGTAGGTCTTGGAGAATGCGAAGCATGCTACAACTACGAAGATTAATGCAGATACGATCATGCCGTATACGAGCTTGTTGGATGCGCCTTCGTATTTCTTGTTGAGTACGGCGAATACTTCGATGAATACGAGTACGCCTGCAAGAACGAATACTACGGTGCCCCAGCCTACATTGATGAGGTTTAAAAGAGCGGCAATTGCGATGCCACCGCTTAAAAGGGATGCTCTTACGCCGGCAATTTCAAGGCTCTGGTAAAGTGTTACATCGAGCTTTAAAAGCTTAAGCATAAGGAATGTGATGCAAGTGAATAAAAGTGTTGCAACCAAAGAAAACAGAATAGCCAGGAAGAAAGGCTTAACTACGGGAACCTTCATGAGTCCCTTGAGTGCTCCGTTAAACTTAAGTGCAAGTACAAGTGAAAATACAGCAGTCAAAAGTGACTGAAGAATGATTACAGCGATTGCTGTGATATAGTTGGAACCGTTGATAAACTCAACGCCTTCGGTTACGGGCTTCTTGATGATTTCAAGGCAGGTAACACCGGCCTTGCCTGCTACTTCACCGCCGGCCTTGGCAGCGTCCTTAAGCGCATCGGTAGCTGCAGCTACAGCTTCAGCGCCGTTGGCATTAGCTTTATTAGCCTCAGCCTGAGCCTGTGCACATGAGCAGGTTTCTCCCTCCTTAATCTCACTTCCGCAAAATCTGCAAAAAGGCATAATCAATTCCTCCTCTGAATCAATAAATATGCGTGAATTCATACATAACCCACGCTTCATATTGTAGGTGAAAAAACGTTTTTAGTCAAGAAAACGGGACGCATTCCTGCGTCCCGCCAAGATTTACAAACTATATTTTCTGCCCGCTTCCAAATCCTCGTGCATTACCTTCGATAATGCTTCGAAAGACTCAAACTTACGCTCCGGCCGCCTGAACTCAAGAAGCGTCACCACAATCTCTTTACCGTACAAATCGCCCTCAAAATCGTATATGAAGGACTCCGCGTTCACGAAGTTTCCGTCATCAATCGTGGGACGCCTGCCGAGATTGGTAATTGCCCGGTACACAGTGCCGTCCACCGTTACCGTCGAGTAGTATACGCCCAAAGAAAGCGCCCCTACATCCTCCGCCGGCACGATATTGGCCGTGGGCATATCGATGGTACGACCCGCGCTTCTGCCGTGAGTCACCGTACCCGTAAGCTTAAAGGGAAGTTCAGTCATTACATGTTGCCTTTCAAAAATCTTGATAAAGGCTTATAAATAAGCATTGTGATAATTACGCAAGCCAAGCCCTTAATGATGGTAAAAGGAAGGTTGAATACAAGAAGGCACTGCATAATGCTCTTAGCCGAAGGCATAATTGCCTGATAAGCGCCGAGTACAGCTTCCTTGGGCATGAAGTTGTAGTAAAAAGGATATACTACAAAGTAGTTGGAAGGAACGGAGAAGATACCCATTACAACCGCGCCTGCAATACCGCCGATAAGAGCTGTCTTCTTGGTCTTGTTCTTCATATAAATGAGGCCTGCGGTTGCTACAAAAACCGCACCGAGTATGAAGTTACTAAGCTCACCGACCGTCGCACTCTTGGTCTGGAGGCAGTGAATAAGGTTCTTAACAAGCTCGATTGCTACGCCCGCGATGGGACCGTATGCGAAGCTTCCTACAAGTGCGGGAAGGTCGGAAAAGTCGAACTTAATGAAACCGGGAATCAAAGCAGGAACAGGGAACTCCAGGAATGTCTGAAGTACTACCGCCAATGCGGCAAGCATGCCCGAGCCTACAATGACTCTTGTAACATAGCCTCTCTTAACATTTGATGTTGATGCGTTACTCATAAAAATTGTCCTTTCTGCGTGGGACGCCAGAAAGATGTGCGCGCCTGCATACTGCCTTCTTTTGCCCTCAGCAAAAGAAAAACCCCGTGACAAAACACGGGGTAATTGTACGCAAATAAAACGCTCTCTTCTTTCATCCGGACTGTACCGTCGGTTTCGGAATCTCACCGAATCAGCCGTGCATACACGGGTCGCGGACTATACCGCCGGTAGGGAATTGCACCCAACCCCGAAGATTATTGTTTACAGTTAATATTTCTACCATATCTTAAGGGTTCTGTAAAGCACATTTTATCGATATTTCTAGTATTTTATTATCTTCTCGATCAAATCCATCTCGTCGCCGCAGTACTTCTCATACAGGTCCTTCATGGCATCGCGGAAACGTCGCTTCTCGTCCGCCGGAAGAAGTATTATTTCCGTGCCGTTTTGAACCGCAATCTTTCTCGAACTTTCCTCGCGCTCCTTCCAGAGCCCGCGTTCATAGATAGCCGACTCCTGCGCGCATTCGATGATAATCTGCCTGTACTCCTCAGTCAGCGAGTCCCACACCGCGCGGGAACAAATCTGCATCTCGGGCACGCGCACATGCTCGTCGATTGTGTAGTACTTGGCTACCTTGTAGTGCTTCATGGCCTCGTAGGAAGGCCAGTTGTTCTCGGCACCGTCCACGATACCCTGCTCAAGCGCCGAATACACTTCTGAATACACAACTTCCACGGGATTAGCCCCAAGCGCCGATACCATGTCAGACATAATCGCCGACTCCTGCGCGCGGATGTTCTTGCCCTTCAGATCCTCAAGCTTACGAATCGGCTCGTCGGAGCTATAGAAGTTACGCGCACCCGCATCGTACCACGACAGCCCCACGAGGTCGTACTCAGACGCCTTCTCTAGAAACTCATCACCTATCTCGCCCTCAAGCACGCGCCACATATGCTCGGAATCATCATAAAGATATGGCAGCAAAAGAACATTCATATCCGGAATCTTCTCCGCAAGCTGCGACAGCGATACACGCGCAAAAGCAATTCCGCCATACTTAACCTGGTCGATTGCCTCCGCCTCACTGCCCATCTCGGCACCGTACTTAACAAGTATCTTAATGCGCCCGTCGGTACGCTCATTAACAAGATTTGCAAAGTACTTGCCCCCAAGCGTCGTCGGATAGTCTTCCGTCTGATTCTCCGCATACAGGAACACATACTCAGGCTCGGGTCCCGACCCCTTCCGGTGGTTCATAAACAGCGTCACACCGACAGCCAGCACTATGATAAAACATATTGAAATTGCAGTAAGAATCTTACCCTTTTTGCTCATTACATGTGACCTCTTGCCATGCACTCATTTCTGTACTCAGTGGGCGTCATACCCGTCATGCGCTTAAACACGCGGGCAAAATAATTCTGTTCCCTGTAGCCCGCCTCAGTGCTTACATTCTTAATATTGATAAAAGGATTCGCAAGGGCTTCTTTGGCCTTAGCTATGCGCATCTCGTTAAGATACACGATAAAGCTCTTGCCGAAGCTTTGCTTGAAAATTTTGCAAAAGTAAACGTCCGAATACCCGAGCACATCCGCAACATCCTGAAGCGAAATGTCTTCTTTGTAGTGCTCCTCGAGGAATTTCTTGACAACACGCACCATTTCCGAGGTCTTGGCCTCATCGGGCTTGAACTTTTCGCCCTCGGCTTCCTCATTGACTTCTCTGGTCAAAATGCCCGTAACCTCTTTATCTCCGCGTTCTCTGTTCAAATCGCAGATACTGAACGCCTCTTCAAGCGTCGCAAAGAGATCCTCATCGGTGGTAGGCTTAAGAAGGTACTCAAGAGCCTTTATTTCAATCGCCTTCTTGGCATAATTAAAGTCATCGTATGCAGTTAAGAAAATAATCGGAACAAGCGCAGATTCCTTTCTGATAAGAGTACCTGCGTCAATTCCGCTCATGCCTGGCATCGCAATATCAAGGATTACCACGTCGCAACCCTTCTCGTTGAAAATCTCCACGGCCTCAAGACCGTTGGCCGCCATCAGCACTTCTATCTCGGTGCCGTAGGCTTCTCTTATTTTCTTGCACACCACCTGTCTTTCGATGGGTTCGTCGTCTGCAATAAGTATCTTGTACATAGGTTAAGTCTCCTCACCTTTATTGTCCGTGCTGGATTCCTTGTAAGGCACCAGTATAGTAATCTTCGACCCCACACCCAGCACACTGTCCACCTTCATGTCGGAGCCGGGATACATGGACTTAAGCCGCCTGTAAATGTTGCCAAGCCCGATGCCGATGCCGAGGTTTCTTTTGCCATATAGGCTGTCGCGAAGGTCTTTAAGGTCCTCGGGGCTTATGCCCTTGCCGGTATCCCAGACCTCAATCACCAGAAGGTCGCCGTCACGCTTGATGTTGACCTTCACCTCGCCGCCCGAAATCTTGGGCGAAATTCCGTGAATGATTGCGTTCTCAAGAAGCGGCTGCAGCGTAAACGTCGGCACCATTACTCCGTCCGCGTCCACCTCGCAGTTCACCTCGTACTTAACTCGCTCGCCGAAACGCATCTTCTGAAGGTACATATAGTCGTCGGAAACTTTAAGCTCCCGCGACAAAAGAACCTCTTTCTCCTGCGTTTTTAAGTTGTACCTGAATATGGAGCTTAGCGCCACCGCCATCTTCTCGGTCGTAGGCGCGCTCTCAAGATTGGCCATGCCGCCGATTACGTTAAGTGTATTAAAAAGAAAGTGCGGGTTAATCTGGTTCTTAAGAAGCTCAAGGTTCATGGCGTCGAGCTGCTTCTCGGCTTCAAGAGTTTCGAGTTCCTTGGCGTGAAGCCTGTCGAGAGCCTCTCTCTTCTCTTCAAGCGCATCTATATACTCGCCTGTAGCGTATTTCATCTTATTAAAAGCAGTGATTAATTCGCCGAGCTCGTCTCGGTTATCGGCACGAACATCGTCGATATAGAAGTCATTGGCGGCAATCTTACGGGACGCGTCCGCAAGCTTAAGCACAGGCTCGGTTACGGACTTATTCATGGCCCTTGAAATTTCCAAGATTGCAAAGAACATTAAAATGCTGATAATTATAGTGACCGCGGGGAGAATAAACACCACGGGAAGAATTTCGTTGTATCGGTCGTTGCCTTCTTTGAGCGTGGTGTCGGCATAGCGACCTGCGTAGTCGTAGAGGTACTTCTGCATATCGTAGACGCAGTAGAGCTTCTCCACATACTCACGCCCTTCGAGGCCTCCGGAAATGACCTCGTCACGGTAATCGCAGTAGACCGTATAGAGGCTTTTTAAGGACTGAAGCTGCGAGAAACGGTTGTCCCCGAGCCTTTTGTAATCAAGGTTCATGGACTCAACCGAATCCTTAAGTGACTTAATTGCCTCATCAAGGCCAGTCTTAGAATCTACCGAACCGCTTCGTACATAAAGCGTAAAGGCCTCGGTCTCCTTGTCCACTGCGCTCACAATCTGACCGCCTTTCATGTTGTCGGTCATGATATCGTTAAAATCAAACATAAAAAGACGCACTATCCACGCATCAAAAATGATGGAGAACAGCACTATCACAAATACACTTCCCGTAAAAAAAGAAATCTTGGTTTTGATTTTACGCGTGGCCCAGAAGGACCTTAATTTCTTAATCATAAGGCAGAGAAAAGCCCCTTATCTTGATTCTTTTATTTTACCACAAAGATAGTCAAAGAACTCGTCTTTTTTGTCCCCGAGTACTCTGTCGGTGAGCATGTATCCGTGTCTGTCGTCGGACATGATTACTACCATATTGAACTGTTTATAGGCATTTACGATGTTTTTCCAGTAGATTTTTTCAAACTGACCGCCACAGTCAATAAGCAACCCCCTGTCACCGAAGTTTATCGTAACTTCACCGGGGAGGCCTTCAAGCTGCTTGACGCTTCTTGAATAGATGGCAAGGGGTTGAAGTATGGGAAACAATATTAAGAGGAAAATGAGTACTGTCCTAAGAAACGACCCAACTTCGCCGTAGAATCTTATGCACAGAAATACCATAGCCACAGAGAACACGATATTGATGATTCCCGTATAGCTTTTGTATATCTTAAGCATCGCGATTTTCCAAAGGTCGATTGGTTTAACGTCTGATTTAAAACAGTACTCCATGTTAAGAACCTCTTTCTTTTTACTTCATAAGTAAGTTTGGTAAGAACATACTGATTTCGGGTATAAATGTAAGCAGTATCAATACGGCAATCATGCAAAGGTAGAAAGGAAGCGTTGCCTTGACTACTCTTTCCATCTTAACCTTACCTACCGCGGAGCCGATGAAGAGCACCGCGCCTACGGGAGGGGTAAGGAGTCCGATACCGCAGTTAAGAATCATCATGATACCGAACTGGATAGGGTTGATACCGATAGCCGTTGCGATGGGAAGCAGGATGGGCGTTGCGATAAGAATGATGGGCGCCATATCCATAATGCATCCGAGCACCAGCAAAATAAGGTTAATAAGCAGTGCGATAAGTATCGGATTCTTGGTCACACCGATTATTGCATTGGCCGCAATGTCCGGCACGTGAAGCGTCGTAAGGCAGTATCCGAATATGCTGGAGGTTGCTATCAGGATAAGCACTATCGAAAGGGTGTCGATACATTTTTCAAGCGTCTTCCATACGCCTTTCCAGGTAAGACCTTTGTAAATGTATACGCTTACGATGAGGCTGTAGAACACCGCTATGGCTGCGGATTCGGTGGCTGTAAAAGCACCGCCTACCACGCCTACGACTACTATAATCACAGATGCCAGTGCCCAGAAAGAAGATACCAGCTGTTTGCCCAGTCCCTTAAGGCTGAATTTGCGGCCCTTGGGGTAGTGCCTTCTTTTGGAAATAATATATGAACCTACCATGAGCGAAAGTGCGAGTAACGCTCCCGGAACGTAACCCGCCAGGAATAAGCTTCCTACGGAAATTCCGCCGGCACTCATAGCGTAGATTACCATGTTGTGGCTCGGGGGAACCAAAAGTCCCTCGCAGGATGAAGTAATAGTTACCGCCGTCGAAAAGTCGTCGTCATATCCCTGCTCCACCATCATGGGGATAAGAATACTTCCGAGGGATGCGGTATCGGCGGCCGCTGAGCCTGAGATACCGCCAAAGAAATATGAAGCAACAATATTAACCATCGCCATACCGCCGGTCATCCATCCGACGCAGGCATCCGCCAAAGCGATGAGTTTCTCGGAAATACCGCCGGTACCCATAAGGCAGCCCATGGTGATAAAAAACGGCACCGCCATAAGGCTGAAGGAGTTGATACCCTTAACCATCTGCTGACACACGGTGGTAAGCGGAAGTCCCTGGTAAAGTAAGCATAGTGCCGAAGAAATCGCTACGGCATATGCAATCTGGAATCTGAGTAATATCATTACAAGGAAGCTTACAAGCAATATTAAAATGGCTGTTGTATTAACTGTCATTGCTTAACTACCTCCTTAACAAAGAAGCTTTTGATATGGTTGTAAATTGCTTCGAGTTCAAAGATAATCATTGCAAGTCCCGCAACGGGAATAGGAAAATACATCCAGAATCTCGAAACCTTGGGCATTGAGAAATAGTTTCCTTTTGCGCCTATTTTAATTGCGTATTTCCAGCCCACAACAAGCATTACAACCGCAAGCGCAAGCACGCAGACATCGTTAATAATGTCAAGGGCCTTGATTACCTTGGTCGGTAAATATTTATCGAAAGCCGTCATTCTGATATGCGCCTTTCGTCTGATAGCCAGAGCGCCCGACAGCACTGCCATGTACGCCATGAGAGTCAGCACCACTTCCTCGCTCCACTTAGGGTCTGAAAGGAAAGATACATACTTCCCCAGATATCTTCCTAACACGGCATAGCCCGTTATACATATATCCGCTATCAAAAAAATCTTGCAGACAAAAAGCATTACATTGTAAGTTGCGTCATACAATGGCTTAATCTTGTCCACAGTCTTAAAAAAACCGTTCATACACACATTCTCTTTCTTTCTATACAAGTAAGAGCACAGGCCGTCTGACCCGTGCCCTTACTGATAAAGTCGGTAATTATTTCATATTGACAATCTTTTCGTATAAGTCTTCCTGACCCTTAATGTTGTCGTCAACAACCTTCTTAACGATTTCCTGCCAAGGTGTCTTATCTTCAACTTCGATGATGGTTACGCCTTCGGACTTAAGAAGATCGAGAACTTCTTTTTCCTTGTTCTCGGAAATCTCGCGGTTGTAAGCGGATGCAAGCTTACCTGCTTCTACAAGAATCTGCTGCTGTTCTGCGGTAAGGCTGTTCCAAGCATCGTCGGTGATGATAACCTGGATAGCGCCGAGGGTGTGGCCGTCGAGAATCATGTAAGGGGCAACTTCGGGGAATGCCTTTGCACGGTAGTTTGCGATAGGCTGTTCTGCGCCGTCAACAAGGCCTGACTGAAGTGCTGAGTAAAGTTCGTTAAAGTCTACAACTGTGGGTGAAGCGCCGAGACCTTCAACAAGACCTGTCATGATGGGGTCCATGGAAACACGGATCTTCATGCCCTTAAAGGACTCGATACCGGTGATTTCGCTTCTGGTAAAGAAATGACGGAAACCTTCTTCGCCGTAGAAAAGACCTCTTACGCCGCTGCCATTCTGTGAGGGCTCAAGCAAGAACTCTTCTGCAAGGTCGGATGTTGCGAAGTTCCAGAAATGATCGCGGCTTACGAAAGTGTAAGGAAGAGACAAAAGCATGGACTTCTGTCCGCCGTAGCTTGTAAGTGCGAATGCGGAAATACGGGAAATGTCGATGGTCTTACCACCGCCGAGCATTGTGTCGAGTACGTCGTTCTCGGAACCGAGTACGCCGCCTGCCTGAAGGTCGATCTGGATGGTGTTGTTGGAAAGTCTTTCAACTTCTTCTTTGAACTTGGCATCTGTCATACCAACGATGGTATCAAGAGGGTTAACCTCTGCCATAACAAGTGTGATAACTTCTCCCGAAGCGGGTGCGGGTGTTTCTTCTTTGGTTGCGGGTTCTTCTGTCTTCTGTGTCTCTGTCTGAGCTACACTTGCGGTACTTGCAGGTGTCTCGGGCGCCTTAACGCCGCATGCGGAAACGGAAAGAACCATTGCCGATGTGAGTAAAAATGCTAACAATTTCTTTTTCATAGTAGCCTCCCTTTTTCTTCTATTGGCTGTTGTATTGCCCCTTGCGGGCTCAATTAGAGTATAGATTAGGGCGGTGGAATAAAGAAATCGGACATTCTAAAGATATGTAGCACATTTTTAATTTGGGGTGGCCAAAGAAAAGTTATAATAATTTAATGATTGATAGTGCAAAATCGATTGACACTGCTTTGTCGCGGTGCCATAATGATGTGGCACGTGTGCGTGAGAGAGAGACAGTTAGGTTAGAAGGCAGTTATGACTGAAGGTTCCATTACCAAGAAATTGGTGTTTTTTGCGGCGCCCTTGTTCTTAGGGCAGCTTCTGCAGCAATTGTATAATGTGGTCGACTCGGTGGTAGTCGGTAATGTGCTCGGCAAGGAGTCGCTTGCGGCGGTTACCACGACCGGCAGTCTTGTGTTCCTGATGGTAGGCTTTATAACCGGTTTGTTCATGGGTAACAGTGTTATTGTAGGCAAGCGGTATGGCGCCAGGGATTATGCGGGATTATCTGTTGCTGTTCATACGGGCATTACGTTTTCTTTTATCGCAGGTGCGGCGCTGACGCTTATGGGCGTGTTCGGTGCTCCCGTGATATTAAGACTTATGGGTACCCCCGATGACGTATTTCCCAATTCGGTTCTTTACTTAAGAATATTCTTCTGCGGCGGCTTCGCCAATGTCGTGTACAACGCTTCCTGCGGTGTGTTCCAGGCAGTGGGCGATTCGAAAAGACCGCTTTATTATCTTATTGTCAGCACGATTATCAATACGATTTTGGATATATTGTTCGTTAAGTTCTTAGGCTTTGGTATCGCGGGCGCGGCTTTTGCGACGATTATTGCCCAGACGGTCAGCGCGATTCTTGCTTTTACCAAGTTATTAAGAGTTGACGGGCCTCACAGGATTGAGCTTAAGAAGCTTAAGATTGACGGCGACACTTTGAAGAAAGAACTTTCTATCGGCTTCCCCACCGGTATTCAGAACAGCGTTATCGCTATCGGCAATGTGGTGGTGCAGTCGAATATCAATGCTTTCGGTTCCACGGTTATGGCGGGTTCCGGAAGTTATTCGAAGCTTGAGGGATTCGTATTCCTGCCGATTACATGTATGTCCATGGCTCTTACGACTTTTGTAAGTCAGAACTTAGGTGCGGGACTTCACGACAGAGTTCGCGCGGGTGCAAGGCGCGGCATTGCCATAAGCGTCGCATGTGCCGAGATTATCGGTGTTATAGTCTTCTTCTTTTCCCCGGCGTTCCTGCATATGTTCTCACAGGACCCTGCGGTAATTAAAGTCGGTGCCACACAGGCCACTACGGAAAGCTTATTCTACTGCCTGCTGTCCCTGAATCACTGTCTCGCGGGTATCCTTCGCGGAGCCGGCAAGACCAAGATTCCGATGGCCGTTATGCTGTCAAGCTGGTGCCTGTTACGTATTACTTATATAACCGTCATCATTCACTTTATCCCGAAGGTCAACGTTATCTTCTGGGCATATCCTCTGACTTGGTCGGTTAGCGCGATAATATTCGTAATATATTATTTCAAAGCCAACTGGATTCACAACTTCGATAATGAAGTTGCCACCGAAAGCAGATAATATTAAAGCGGAGCTCCTTTTCGGGAACTCCGCTATTTTTGTGTCTATCTTTATTTACTTGCCTGCGGGCGTCTTCTCATCAAGTCTCATGGTGAGGCTGATTCTCTTCTTCTGAAGATCTACGTCAAGAACCTTAACGTCTACGACGTCGCCTACACTTACTGCTTCAAGCGGGTGCTTGATGTATCTGTCGGTGATTCTGGAAATATGTACGAGACCGTCCTGGTGAACGCCTATGTCTACGAATACACCGAAGTCGATAACGTTTCTTACCGTTCCCTTAAGAATCATGCCGGGCTTTAAGTCCTTCATGTCAAGAACGTCGCTTCTTAAGATAGGTGCGGGCATGTCGGCACGAGGGTCACGTGCGGGCTTGTCAAGCTCCTTGACGATATCTTCAAGGGTAATCTCGCCGATGCCGAGCTCTGTAGCGGTCTTCTTAAGGTCGCCTACCTTGGTAAGAAGGCTTGTGGATGAAGCCTTGGGAGCTGCCTTCTGTGCCTTGGGCTCTTCAGCGGGAGCTACGAAGCTGTTACCGAGAGCGGCTGCAAGAGCTGCGCCCATGGCTGTGTTGGTATTCTTAATGACAATCTTCTGTTCCTTTTGCTTCTTAGGCTTCTCTGCGGGAGCCTTGGCTGCTTCTTTCTGAGCTTGGGAAGTCTTCTTCCAGTTCTCCTTAACGTCTTCCATGGTCATGCCAAGCTTCTTAAGAAGCTTCATGGCTGCTTCGTAAGACTCGGGGTGAACGGACGTCATATCGAGAGGGTTGTCGCCGTCAGCGATGCGAAGGAAACCTGCGCACTGCTCGAAAGCCTTCGGGCCAAGCTTCGGAACGGATAAGAGTTCATTTCTGTTTCTGAAGCGTCCGTTCTTTTCACGGTATTCTACGATGTTTCTTGCGATAACCTTGGAAATACCGGAAATGTACTCAAGAAGGGGTGCGGATGCTGTGTTGATGTCTACACCTACCTTATTAACACAGTCTTCTACTACGCCCGAAAGTGCGTCGGAGAGTTTCTTCTGATCCATGTCGTGCTGGTACTGACCTACGCCGATGGACTTGGGATCGATCTTAACAAGCTCTGCAAGAGGGTCCTGAAGTCTGCGGGCCATGGATGCGGAAGAACGCTGTCCCACGTCGAAGTTGGGGAACTCTTCGGTAGCAAGCTTACTTGCTGAGTATACGCTGGCGCCTGCCTCGTTAACGATTACATATGAAACGGGAGTGTCAAGCTCCTTGATAATATCTACAATTACACGCTCGGACTCGCGGGATGCGGTACCGTTACCAAGGGAAATAAGATTAACACCGTACTTCTTGATAAGCTTCTTGATGGTAACCTTGGTCTCTTCTACCTTGTTCTGAGGCTCGGTAGGATATACCACGCACGTATCGAGCACCTTACCGGTAGGATCTACTACGCAAATCTTACAACCGGTTCTGAACGCAGGGTCCCAGCCGAGAACGGTCTTACCCACAATGGGAGGTGCCATAAGAAGTTGCTCTAAGTTCTTACCGAATACGTCGATAGCGCCGTCTTCTGCTTTCTCCGTAAGCATGTTCCTAATCTCGCGCTCGATAGCGGGAGCGATAAGTCTGTCGTATGCGTCCTCACACACTTCCTTGAGGATAGGTGTGGTAAATTCATTGTCCTTAGTAATGGTCTTAGTCTCGAGGAATCTCAAAATACGCTCTTCGGGAGCATTGACTTTAACAGTCAATATCTTCTCTGCCTCGCCGCGGTTAAGAGCAAGCACTCTGTGGCCGGCAACCTTCTTAACAGGCTCCTCGTAAGCGTAGTACATTTCGTACACAGACTGAGCCTTCTCGTCCTTGGCAGTCGAAGCGATGATACCTTCGTCAAAAGTAATGTCTCTGATATATGTTCTGTAGTCCGCATTATCGGAAATGCTCTCTGCAATAATGTCCTTGGCACCCTGAAGCGCATCCTCTGCTGTCTTGACTTCTTTCTCCTCATTAATGAACTTAGCTGCTTCATTAATAACGGGCTCGGTCGCAGACATTTCAAGGATGAACTGAGCAAGAGGCTCGAGACCTTTTTCTTTGGCTACCGATGCACGGGTCTTACGCTTGGGTCTGTAAGGACGATATAAGTCCTCCACAAGCACCATGGTCTCTGCGGCAATAATCTTATCTCTTAACTCGTCCGTAAGCATCCCCTGTGACTCTATGCTTGCAAGGACGGTTTCTTTCTTCTCTTCAAGATTGCGAAGATATGTAAGACGCTCGAAGAGGTCGCGGAGCTGCTCGTCGTTAAGAGTACCCGTCGCCTCCTTACGATATCTTGCAATAAAAGGAATGGTATTTCCCTCATCAATCAACTTAACGGCAGCTTCAACCTGCCATTTCTGTACCTTCAGTTCTTCGGAAATTTTCTTACAAATATCCATTCAAAATAACCTCTCATACTCCAAAATCTTGCGCTTTTCGCACCCCTACATTATACAAAATTACGGGCTTGCGGGCAACAAAAAAATCCCCCGACACGCGTCGGGGGAGTGTGTTTTAAGTATCCCATTTGAAGGCTTTTATGCTTGCTATCCAGAAAACCAACCCTATCGCCAAAAGAATAATTAACGATGAAGCGTTGTCAGCCAAAGTACCGCCGTTCCAAACGGACTTCATAGCCTTTACGGAATATGTCATGGGCAGAATCTTAGCCACATTCTGAAGTCCCTTGGGGAAAATCTCATATGGCATGGTAGCGCCTGACAAGAAAAGCATCGGAAAATATAAAAGGTAAGCAATGGAGTTGGATGCCTTCATATTCGGAGCTATAGCACCCACAAAAAATCCGATGGCAAATATAGCAAACACCGATATCATAAATACCAGAAAACACTGCGGGAAGTTCCCTGTAATCTCGATGTTAAAGACTATCTTGCCCACGATAATAAGTATTGCCATGCCGATTATCGTCATGCAGGTATTAATGATTAATAGCGCAACAATAAGGTACCCGGGGCGTGTGGGAGTGGCCTTATATCTCTTAAATATACCCTTCTCCCTGTATTCACATAAACTTATGGGTATGTTCATAAGCCCTGTAACCGCGATAACTATTCCCGAATACGCCGGAACAAACATATTGATTGCGCCTACTCCTCCGAACAATTCCGATGGCGCATTTCCGTAAATGCCTCCAAATATCAGAAGCATCATGGTAGGGAATACCAAAAGAAAGAATACCGTTATAAAATTTCTGAGAAAAAGTTTCAGTTCAAAATTGATAAAACCGCCTATTGCTTTAGAATTCATAACACCATCACCCCTTCTCGTTCATGATAAGGAAAGCATCTTCCATATTTGCCTGATGAACCATGAAATCAACCGCATGAATGTGGTGTTCCGAAAGCTTACCGGCCACTTCCAGACCGATGCTGTCGGAATCGGCAATTATTTCCACATTGTCATTGTGTTGAATAATATCTTTGATACTGTTTATTCCCTTAAACAATTCAAACGCATTATCTATCGCCGCTTTAAATGTAACTCTTCTTTCGTTGCAGAATGCTTTGATGATTTCCTGCGGCGTACCGATTTTAATCATTTCGCCGTTTTTCATAACAGCAACTCTGTCGCAAAGGTTCTCTATTTCATCCATAAAGTGAGTTATAAGAACCATCGAGATTCCCTTGCTTTTGTACTTTCTTAAAGTATCCCACACTTCATGTCTTGCCGAAGGATCGAGTCCCGTCGTAAGCTCGTCTAAGAATACAAGCTGCGGTCTTCCGAGAAGTGCGAGAAGAATTGAGAGTTTCTGCCTCTCACCGCCCGATAGGCTTCTTACCTTCTTTTTAAGGTGACCCTCAAACCCGATTTCCGCCATCAGTTCCTTATAAGGTACCGGATTGTCATAAAAGCAGGAAAAGAGCTTGCATATTTCTTCAACGGTAGCATTGGCCGGATAAGCAGTCTCCTGGAGCTGCACACCGATTTTTGCATAAGCCTCGGTTCGATTTTTAAGCGGGTCAACGCCCATTACGCAAACCTCTCCGCCGCTTCTTTTTCTAAGACCTTCTATGGCCTCGACCAAAGATGTCTTACCTGCGCCGTTAGGTCCTATTATTCCAAAGATTTCTCCCTCGTTAACGGCAAAAGAAACATTCTTAACCGCGTCAAAGTCTTTGTACTTAACCACCAAATTGTTAACATTTAACACTGGTTCCATGAAGAATCTCCTTTATATCGTTATTTGCCTCCGTTGGCATAAAATCCCGCAAAAGAAGCATGTATTACAAAAGAAGCGATAACGTTCCCTGTAATTACTATAAGCAGGCAGCTTACAAGCGAAATGCAAAAGCTTGATACCCCAAGAACAAATGCCTGTAACCCGTTCTTGGTAAGGACCACCTGATTTATCACAAATAAAAGTGTCACGATAATCATTGCATATAGGGCAGGCATTCCCAGCGCGATTAGCACCACAAACAGCACCACTCTGAAAAAGAACTCTTCACAGCATGCGCTTATACAGGGAATGAGCATCGGTATCTTGCCGGGAAGTCTGGAAATACCTGAAATCCAGTTAATATCTTTTATGGCTTCGTCAATTCTTACTTCCGGATGTAACACAGCATATATTACCATCGGAACTGCGACTATGCTCATAACCACCAGTTCCCCTGTCACAAAACAAAGGAATGTTCTCAGTATATTATCGCTTCCTCTATGAAAAATGTCAAAGAAATTAAGACCTGCCATTTTCATTATAACTATACCACCTATAAGCGGCATGATACAGTAGTAAATCGTTGCGAAAAGTGAATATGCATATGAGGCGGATAATCCTGTATGGGTCGAAATAAACATTGAAATTTTATTTTTGACTTTTGAGTTCTTGTATGTGAACACAAAAATCGAAAGCCATACTGTCATATAAATGACCGCAAAGATTAAAACTGCGATAATTCTATCCTTCATTTTTTCTTTTGCTCCATACTATCAATATAACGTTCTCAAACACATGCGCCAGGATTGGAACTATAATGTTGTATCCCGACAGTACATACATGGATGCCAAAAACGCACCGGTCAAAACTTTCTGCAAAGTCGTTACAACGCCCTCGTGGCAATGATTTATTGCATATAAAAGGGCCGAGATTACGATGCACACATAAATGTTTACATCAAGGCTTCCCAAAATCTCAAAGCATATGCCTCTGAACAACAATTCCTCAAGAATAGCCACAAGTATTACACAGAGCCATATAAAAGGCGATTCCTTGCCGATTCTTTCATCAACCGTGATTTCACCGATTTTCTTTTTAGCCGCAAGACTCGCAAGTATTCCCACGAGGATTTCCACAATAATCAAAAGCGGAGCCGCCAGTATTCCCACAAGTCCATGCCACACGGATGCGTTGATTAAGGTTAAGGATTTGCATCCCAGCAAATATGTCGGCAGCCATACCGTAAGGGTAAAAAACACTATACAAAAAATCCAAAAAGAGTATTTTTGCTTTGTCTTGTCATGTTTGATATTGTTGTAAATCATATTGGAAAGAATATTGGGCACCGCTACCGGGTAGACCAACAACAATAAACACAATATCTCAAGGTAAAGGATGCGGATATTCATTTTGGACACCTCCGTACTGCTTTAACCTCGGGTGATTCTTATACGGGAACCCGGGGAAGCACATTCCGCATATTTCGGGAATCAATGTTCTTACTACGCACCAGTCCTTGCCCGCCAGTTCGGGAGGAGTAATGTCAAGATAAACCGCATACTCACTTACTTTTCTTACCTGATTAAGGAGATGCTCAAGTTCCTCGTCCATAGTCATGGATTTTCTCTCAAACTCAGAAAGCTTTACCGTTTCGCCCACAAGCTTATCAAGTACCGCATCAATAGTCTTATCATTACCGGGCGTTCCGTAGAATAAAACGTTGGTATCAAGGTCGCAAAACGGTGATTCAAGATTTGAATAAGCAATCTTTCCGGGATCATACATAGAATCAAATATATTCATGTTAATGATTGCCGTTGACTCAAATATTCCTCTGAGTACAGCATTTCTTATATCCATATCACCCTGAAGTCCGAGCACCATCTGCGGAAGCTTATCATCCTTACGTCTTAAGATTACAACAACCGTCGGAAGTTCTAAGTCCGGAAGTGTTGTATAGAAAGGTATTATTTCGTAAGGACCGTCTTTTCCGAGACCTACGCCGTCAAGAAGCTTCAGAATGGTCTCATCATCTATTTCAATCCTCTTACACTTTCTTGCGGTGTACCAGGATATTACGAATGAATCGATCTGAATATACTCGGTCAGTGCATTTATAAGCGCTTTCTTCATGGTGCGATGCGCTGCAGTACCGGTGGAGAAAGAAGATGTCGTCCAAACTTCTTCTTTGTCCTTAGACTTGACGTATCCTACGAACATAAGCTCACGAGGTACCCATATGTTCTCACCCGGGTAAATAAGTGAAGGGCAGCTTATCCAGCTTATGATGTCGTTTTCGTCCACATGCCTTCCGGAGCATTCCGGAATAAGCTCATGTACACGCTTTTGCTGTTCTTCGTCAAAAAGATTAATATACTCAAGAGGCAGCACCTTACCCCTTTTCTTCATGTTGGCGTAGCTGTCAAATACAGCTTCTTTGGTGTAAATATTCTCCGTAACAATCGGAGCATATCTTTCCACGCTCTCGCCCATGAATCTTATGAAAGCTTCCTCATTGTACAATCCGTATCCGCTGATATGATAAGATACGTTTTTATCGGGATCGTCAAAAGTAAGCTTATGATAATGAGGCATATTGCCCGTCATGGAGCGAAGCCTCGGTTCCGGGGGAGTCTTTACCATAGGCGCTATTACACCCTGTAAAATTCCGCCCTGTCCACCCCCGATATGGCGAAATTCTTCCATTATATGGTCAAAATAAGGATAGTATGTAATCATAATCTTCCCCCGCAATTATCTGTTAAGCTCTTTCTTAATGATGTTGTTGACAAAGCTGTCCACCAAAGCTCTTGTAGATATGTTCTTTTCCTTTAACTGCTCCTGAGCCACCATTCCGCATGCCGGGCAGAAAGGAACTCTCAGTACATCCTGAACCTGAATTTCAAGCGTAGGAACAAATATGGTAAGAAGTCTTCCCTCGAATCTTGATGAGCCAAAATGCAAGTACAGATAGCTTTCACTGAGTGCAAGGTTAGCCAAAATATTGATAACGGGGATAATGCCCGCTTCATCTTCACCTACTCTGGCTCTTGAACCCATTTCAAATTTATGATAAAGAACATGGTCCTGAATTCTTGCGAGGGATCTGTTCTCAAAGCATTCATAGCATCCGACATCGAAAGGCTTGTATGAAAGAATCGAAACCATGGGGCCATCCACAAAGGCCACAACTACGGGAATTCTGCATTCAAGCGCCACTCTGTTTAAGTTGTGCATAAGTTTGGCAGGGACATTCTTAAAGCATGCCATGATAACACTGTATTTACCAAGTTCTTCGGCAAAAGCAGCCATATTCTCGGCAGTATGAAGTCCGTCCGTCTTGGTGGTAAGGTCTGCTTTAGAAAGTCTTTCATACAAATCATCGCTCATTATCTCAGCAGTAACCTTCATGGTGGCAGCCATCTGCGTTGCTGTTTCTTTGGCATATTTACAATCCGATATGACTAAGATTTTGCCGTCAGTATCTTCATTAACCTCTCCCTGACTTCCGTCCATAGCGTAGCCCAGAATTGCATAGGAAATGTCTCTGTTTAAGTCTCTGTTGGCTTTGTCCGTAAGATAGTTACCGGCCTCGAGCTGTTCAAGCACCTGATAAACGGTTCCTTCTTCCGTGGCATCAAGTTTATACTTAGCTACATTCTCGGCATTAAAGCCTTCCTCTGTGCACAAAGCATCCATTACCGCTCTGAAGCACTTTTTAAAGTCCTCCGTGAAACCCTGCATATCAAGCTCAGCTTCTTCGTAATTCCATATACCTTTGCGCAGGCGAATCTCATCCGCGCCGTTATCAAGTATTCTTACCCCGTCCTTAAGCACATATATTTTTTCGCTCATACCTATTCTCCTTTTCCAAAAATGGTGAAGTGGATTACCTGCTCGGATAATCCGTCTATTTTAAGCATTTTTTCAATATATCTCTTTTCATATCCGCCTATGTCGCATCCGCCGCATCCAAGGGCCGTCGCGCTAAGCTGTGCACCAAAGGCCATTTCACCTGCTTCGATAAAAGCATAGGCAGCTCCCGCATCTCCGTACTTGTGTGAATTGATATAGAGGTTATAGACATAAATAAAGCAAAAAGCCGAATTTTCAATTTTGATATCGCCAAAGCCTGCAAGATTACGCAGTTCCTCAAGCTCAAATCCTTCACGTACGCATCTTATGGAATGGTGATAAGGGTAATACTCATATATGCCTCTTTCAAGCCCGTCGACATTCCATGCCACTATATAAAGCGTAACCGGGTAGAATCCTCCGCCCGATGCCTGGCTTCTTAAGTAAATAGCCTCAGCATCCTGTTCGGGCTCGTTTAACATCATCTTTCCGGTGACACCGCAGCTATGTAACAGTACCGTCGAGAGTTCCTGCAATGACATCCCGCCGCCAAAATTTCTAAGACTTCGCCTTGATTCCATTACCGCGCTGAAAGCAGCCTTGATTCTCTTGGGCTTCGGAAGCTTAATAGACGGCAACGCCTCTTCCGCCGTTTTCTTGGATGCAAAAGAAAGAAGCGCATCTCTGTTTGAGAATCTGCTTACACCCATTGCAAATCCGAAATATCTGTTATCAGCCCTGAAATTTAACAGATAATCTTCACTTGTAAAGCGATTGTATCTTGAATGATATATACCCTTTATTACCGATTCCGGTGTCTTTACTACCGTGGTATCCACATAAGGCGATGCCATGGTGTATTGTGTATTAAGTGTAACTATGTCGTTATAATACGCATGATCTTCATAATATTTTTGTGATTCTTTTTTCATTAACCAGCCCATCCTATAATTAGTATCTGCAGTACAGATAACGGTGTCCGACAAAAGAAACTGCAGATACAGTTATTCTCCTGTTTCAATAAGCCAACGGCTTAAAGTGTGTCGGAGTTATTCCAAATAAATACCTTCTTCTGTAATCTGTCCGCGATTAGCAGCAGCAGCATGAAGAACAGCAACAGCTGGAACCTGTACATGTAGTACAAGCACCGGGATTAACCTTAACTGCTGTAGAAACAATACTGGTAGCACAACTCTGTGTTTTGAATTTAAGCATGTTTTTTCCCCCTGTTTTATTTGAAAGTTTTTTGATTGGACAACATTTTCTGTCTAGGCTCATCCTTTCTTGAATGAATCCTCAAAACGAGTGTAGCATTGTCCTTTTTTGATATTCCTTTTGGGGAACAAAACACTTCAAAAAAGGAATAAAAAAGGCATCTCGCCTCTTAAGCGAAATGCCTTTCAAATCAGTCTATTCAGTTCTTAGTTCAAGCAAAATATTGATGCGAAACAAACCATCCTCCGCATATATTCTCATTGTTCCGTAATGGTTGCGTACTACCTCCTCTATGTTTTTTAGCCCGTAACCGTGCAGTAACTTATTCTTTTTTGTTGTATTAATGTGATTGTCCACTATCTTAAGCTTTTCATTGCAAGGATTAACTATTACAAGCTTCCAAAGATTATTCTTTGTTTCAGATTCAACACTTACCGCGGATCCCTCCGGCATTAGTTTGCAAGCTTCAATCGAATTATCCAAAGCGTTAGACAAAAGAATGGATATATCCATATTGCTGATACCGTTTTGGGGCATGTTACCGCAGAATTCAAGGCTGTTTCCATCTTCTTCCAGTTGCTTGGCTTTAATGTTCAGAATCGCATTGGCAACATAATTGCCCGTTTCATATTTCTCCGTTACCGAATCCGTTCTTTTGCCCATCTGATTTACATACTCAAGAGTACCCGACTTATCGTTCTTTTCAATCGTAGCCCTGAGTCCCAGCATCATATTGTCCATATCATGTTTAAAGGCATGTAGCTTTTTTTCTTTTTTGCCTATCTCTTCATAATAATTTACCAAAGATGCATTCTGCTCTTTTAACATTTCCATAATCGTCCCGGCCAGAATCTTGTCCTTGTTAAGAGAAAACAGATTGGCAGTAATAATCGTCAGTATTATAAAAAGCGACAGCCACATAAGCTTAAGAATCGTAGAGTTAACCTTAGATGTAATATCGCCTTCATACAGCACTACCTCCATAATTCCCAATGCCAAAAACATAAGAATTATGCATATGTACAAAAGTCGCGATAACACACGGTAGCAAACAGTAGTCTTTGTCTTATTGCCGGACCAATAAGCCATAAGAAAGAACATAATTAGCAGGGCAAAAAAGCCATGGCAGTACTCTTTCTTAATTTCAAACGCCTTAATAACTTTACTGCTTAAAACATAATAGAATATTGTCTGACCTCCGATTCCGACAAAGGTCTGTACAAGAATAATATCCAGAAGTGTCTCTGTCTTCTGCTCAATAATCGTCACTTCATTGAGTATTATGTATGATTTTATATAGAAAAGGACCGTAAGCAAAAATCCCGGTGCGGACAAAGCAGAACCTTCTCTTATTATATAAGCCACTATTATTGCCACATAGATTGTCGCGGCAACAAAAAATCGTTTTGTTATTCTTTTTTTATCTACTCCGAATACCTTTCGTTCCAAATAATAAACGATTGCAAATTCCGCTAAAGACCATAAAAAAACGCACAAAAACATAACTGTTTTTTCCGCCACAGTAACAGTCTCCTCTCCCCAATACACTAATCAATTGAAAATGTGTTTTTCATACAACGTCAAAAACTCAACGTATTTCCCTCTTCCCAATCTTATAGCCGTAGAATTGTTAAGGGTAATATCGCTGAATGTATATGAACTGATATAATCCAAATTCACAATAAATGATTTCTGGCACCTAAAGAACCTGTCACCCGGAAGTTTGTCTTCATAGGAAGCCATCACCCCGAAGCACTCTACCATGTCCTTTTGTCCCTTTATGTAAAAGGCCGTTCTCTTACCTTTTGCTTCCAAATAGACAATGTCATCAAGTCGAATGGGAATCCATTCTTTGTCCGATTTGACTATCAGGTATTCCTTCATTTGAATTCTTTTTACGAATGCATCCATCATTTCACCAAATTCTTCATAATTGATGGGTTTCTTTAAGAATCTGAATGCATTCACCTCAAAGGTTTTAAACACCGCTTCGCTATATGATGAACAGAACACAATGGGAACCGTTTCGGAATATTCACGTATCCTGCGCGAATATTCTATTCCGTCCTCATCTTCGTCTTCAAACATATAGTCCATAATTATCAAGTCATACTTGATAGCCGATGAAATTAATTTACTTCCTTCCGGATATTCATCAGTCTTAATTTCTATATCTCTCTTATTCGTGAATCTGAGCAAAGCCTCTTTAATCATTTCTCGGCAACACTTGTCATCATCACATATCGCAATGCGAAGCATATAGCCCATTCTCCCCTTTCCTTCTGAATATAGTCTATCAATTCAGACTATTTATGTCAAATTAATCGTGTTATTTCGTTCCTATTTAGTATTATTTCATTCCATTTCGATTCTAGCTCGCAATTGTCTGATTATAATATAGTATATACATTCAACTTGTTCGAATCTAAATAGGGAGGTTAACTATGGTTCAAGACATTACACATTATCTCGAATACTTATTAGGTCTGCTTCTCGGAGGAGGCAACTGAATACTTTATTTATGAAAAATCCGCCTGTAATACACTAAAAAAGGCCCCCGCGCGTATAGCACGGGGGCCTTTGTGTAGTTATGATTATGAAAGTTTGAAGAACTCGATGGCTTCGGTCATTTCCTTGTTGACATCGTTCATGTCGGAAGTGGAAGTCTGAGTATCCATGCAGGCATCGGTAACTGTCTGACAGGAAGCTGCAACTTCCTGAGCGGATGCACCAAGCTCCTCGGAAATAGCTCCGAGCTCTGTGGTTGCATTGGTAACTTCTGCCTTGATTGCTTCAAGCTTGTCAGCCATCTTCTGGATGGTATCGATTTCAACAACGGAAGCTTCAACGGACTCTGAAAGCGCCTGGAACTTATCTCTTGCTGTCTCGATATCGGTCTGTTCTTTGGTGATAACTTCAAATACTCTGTTGGAGATTTCGACGGTACCGTTGGAAAGTGAAATAACGTTGTCGATGGTCTCCTTGATTTCTTTGGCCGATTCTGCGGAAGAATCTGCAAGTGTACGAATTTCTTCTGCTACTACCGCGAATCCGCGACCTGCTTCACCGGCACGTGCTGCCTCGATGGAAGCGTTCAGTGAAAGAAGGTTGGTCTGTGCAGCGATGGACTCGATAGCCTGTACTGCAGTTGAAATCTTGGTAATTGCTTCGTTGGTTTCTGTAATCTTAGCGGCAATGTCCTGCATAGCTTCAACAGACTCTATTGAACCTGAATGTACGGAATCCATGCACTGTGTTGCCTCGTTGTTGGCATTCTTGATAGCCTCGGAATCCTCGAAGAGGTTCTTAACGTTTTCGTTAAGGCTTTCAATGTTGCTGCCAAGCTCGATAGCCTTCTCGGCAAGTGTCTGAGCATTTTCCGCAACACTCTGAGATGTGGATGCAACTTCGTTGATTGCAGTATTAATCTGAGATACGGATTCAACGTTGTCGGCTGTCTTTTCATCTACACTGCCGATTGCAAGGTTAAGTTTGTTAGCCGAATTCTTAACGGCACCCATGGAGTCGTTAAGTGCACTCTTCAGGGTCTGGAATGCGGTTAAGATGCTGACAGTTTCTTTGATGTTGGACTTAGCATCGCAATCTGCCGTAACATCACCTGTACTGAGTTCTTCAAGAGCCTTGGATACCTTGTTAAGAGGTGCAGAAACTATCTTACCTACAACAAGTGCTATAACAAGAAGAATTGCTACGCAGACACAACATACTATAACTGCTGTAAGCTTGGAGGAATTGATGCCTTCCAATACTTCTTTTTCATCTGCGGTAAGAACTGCGATGTAGTGTGCTTCAGCGTCGATATAGTAAGCTGCATATTTGTTTGCGCCTTTGAATACATACTTGATGCAGTCAGGCTGGGGATGCTCGCCCTTTTCAAGCTTAGCAACGAGTTCTTTGACTGCTGCATTTTCTACAGGGTTACCGATCTTAGACTCATCGGGGTGGAAAAGCATTGTTCCCTTATTGTCTACAAAGTATACATATGCCGATGTAAGGCCAAGACCCGATACATCTGAAATTTGGGACGCAACGTCATGAACGAATGTACCACCACCTACAAATCCTATAGGCTGCCCGTTATCCATAACAGGATAGTAGAAGGACTGTGTAAGCTGACCTGATGCAGGTGAGGTAAGAATACCTGTATTATATACACCGTTTGCATTGAGGATTGAATTTCTGAGGTTAGTAAGGCTGTCGCCTTCTCTTAAAATTCTGCCTATTACGGCAGGAACCTCATGAGTAAGAACCTTTGTGTTCCAGTCAGCAAGGTACAAACCTTCCCATCCTGAAAGTTTGGAATAGAAATCGTTGGTATACTTATTGGCTGCAGCCATAATTTCAGCATCATCCGGATGCAGTAAAGCTTCCTTGATAATCGGTGCTGTTGAAAAAGCCATCAAGGTTTCTTTGGCTGTATCAGTTGCATAGTCGAAGGACCTACCGGTTGCCTCGATGATGGTTACCAATGAATTACTGGTCTGTTTGTTAAGTTCGCTTGAGCTCTTACTTAAAACCATTCCCGCTACGGTAATGGACGTAATGAGCATAGGCACCAGCGCAAAAAGAATGAGCGTTAAGCCCATACCGAATTTTCCGCCGTTTGATTTGGTTTTGACACGCTTTGTTGCCATAACTTTTAACCCTCCTTAGTTGGTTTCCGTACCAGTCCTCATAGTATCACCCGGCAATTAAAAAATAATAAAAAACGGGTGCAATTTAGCCCATTTTTCAAAAAATTTTTTAATTTTTTTCTGTTTTAGGTTCTTTTCCAACAAAAAACCACCCTCTCGGGTGGTTTCGGTAGTTAAAATAAAGGTTGTGACGTGTCGGTTCCCTCGGGTTCCTTCTGCCACAAGGGGTTGTAAGGTTCTTCACCGATAGTGTCCAGGTAGAAGTTCGCAAGAGCGGTCTTGTAAATTGCATATGGCCATAAAAATCCGACAACAAGCGCAAGCCAACCAAGAATCATATACGGTATCGTGCGAAGCAAAAGCAATATAAATTTTAAGCGATTACCTTTCATTAATCGGTTGCTTTCGGCAAGTATCTCCTTAAAGCTAAGCTCGGGCTTGTCCGAAAGAATGTAAAAGCACAAGCCAAAAAACATCTTAACTACAAAGATTATAATCAGCTCAAAAAAACTTATCAAAAGGACTGCCGCAACTGACTGCCTCTCAGTCAGCACAACAAAGAGGCTCAAGTAAACAAGAGGAATACCGCTTATCAGAGACGCCAAAGTATACACAGCCTTAAGGCAAATGGCCTTGTCCGTGCTGTTCTTAACACCGTAGAACAAATCTGCCGGCGAAAGTCCCTGAGTGCCGCGCACCAGGTTCAAAAAGTATCTGTCCTCGCCAAAGCTCAGTACTCCCATCAACAAATTAATAATTAAGAGAATTATGAATCTGAAGATGGACGAACTGATTGTCCCATTATAAGCAAGGTCGGCAAAAGAAGCTATCAGCCAATTAAGAAACAATACTACAATAATTACCAGAATCGCCTGTCCGTAGCGTCCGATCAGCTGGCCCCTTGCATTCAATATTAAATCCTTGGCGGTTTTCTTATTCATCGGTGCCACCTCCGAAGTACCTATTTATGATTTCGGAAGGCATTACGCCATACGCGTCCTTATATGTTTCGGCATAGACACTGCTGTCCATATCTGAAGTAATAAGGTTTCGATATTCCTCATCCGTTGCAAACCTGTATATATAGGCAAAGAAAACGCCACAGCCTATTACAATTCCGGCAAGTGCAAACTTTACTGCCGTGACCGCTTCCTTGTCCATCTTGACCCTGTATCCCTTTGATAAAAAGGCAAAAAGAATGGCAAAAAAGCCAAGCACTATTGCCAGCGGCGGAACATTAAACAAAATTATGGAACAGGACAATGATGCCACTGCAAAATTGCGTGCCCGCCTCACCATATTCAAGCGGGTCTCTTCGTACAAATATCTGTCCATGATGACCTCAAAACACTAGTATTTATAGATATATTACCAAACTCCGCCCAAATATACAAATGAAGTATTTGTGAACTGCATGGCAATAAAAAGCCACCCGCGCAGGGTGGCTCGTCATAGCTATTTGGAAGCGTTATTCCACTTAAGATACTCGTTGATGAAGAGGTCTATATCACCGTCCAAAACCGCGCCGGTATTGGCATTCTCGGCATTGGTGCGGTGGTCCTTGACCATTGTGTAAGGCTGCAATACGTAGGAACGAATCTGTGAGCCCCAGCCGATTTCCTTGACCTCGCCGCGGATGTCGGAAAGCTTCTCGGCATTAGCCTCCTTCTTCAAAAGAAAGAGCTTAGCCTTCAACATCTGCATAGCCTTGTCTTTGTTCTGGTATTGGCTTCGCTCGTTCTGGCACTGTACCACGATTCCGGTGGGAAGGTGAGTGATACGGATGGCGGATGATGTCTTATTGACCTTCTGACCGCCGGCACCGCTAGAACGGAACACGTCGATACGCATATCCTCTTCGGGAATATCAATGTCTAAATCTTCCTCAATATCGGGCATTACGTCAAGCGATACAAAAGAAGTCTGGCGCTTGCCCTGAGCATTGAAGGGAGAAATACGTACAAGTCTGTGAACGCCCTTCTCGGACTTCATGTAGCCGTATGCGTTAAGACCGTTAATCTGGAAGGTAACGTTCTTAATACCCGCTTCATCCCCCTCTAAGAGGTCGAGCACCTCAACGGTAAAGCCCTTACGCTCTGCCCAACGGGTGTACATGCGATACAACATTCCCGCCCAGTCGCAGGACTCGGTACCGCCGGCACCTGCATTAAGACGTAAGATTGCGTTGCATTTATCGTACTCTTCGTTAAGAAGATTGGAAATTCTTAAGTCTTCGAACTTGGCAATAAAATCGTCAAGCTCGGCACGAACTTCGTCGGGGTAAGACTCGTCGGTCTCTTCCTCGCCCATCTCGATGAGAGTAAGGATATCGTCAAACTGCTGCTTAAGGCCGTCTACGGTCTCCTTAATGCTCTGAAGAGACTTAAGCTCGATGGTAAGCTTATTGGCCTTGTCGGGATTGTCCCAGAAGCCCGGAGCTTCCATCTCCATCTGAAGTTCTTCTATTCTTTTTTCATTGTCCTCGAGGTGTAATGACCTGGCAAGCTCGGCTAAGGGCTCCTCGTAGGTCATAACCTCGTTCTTTAAGTTATCTAATATTATCAAAACAAACCTCTGTAAATCTAAGGCTTAGGCATTTCTGCCGCAGCACTGCTTGTATTTCTTACCGGAACCGCAAGGGCAGGGATCGTTGGGGTAAACCTTTTCCATGCGCTTAACAACGGGAGCCTTGGCGAGGGAATCGTCCTTGTTGGTACCCGTAATCTTAACGGTCTGCTCACGCTCCATGGAGTTGCCCACACGGATACGCATAAGCATGGTAACCGTCTGCTCCTTGATGCTGTCGGTCATTTCCTCGAACATCGCATAAGCTTCACTCTTGTACTCCTGAACGGGGTCCTTCTGAGCGTAGGCTACAAGGCCGATACCGTCACGAAGCTGTACCATATCGTCGATGTGAACCATCCACTTGCTGTCGATTGCCTTAAGGAGCACGATACGCTCAAGTTCACGGATAATCTCAACCTGAGGGAACTCAGCTTCCTTGGACTCGTATAACTTAACGGCTTCACCCTTTAACTGCTGCTCAAGCTCGTTCTTACGTGTACCCTTAACGCGCTCGGGAGTAATAAGTTCCAAGGGAATGATGGGCAAAAGAATCTGATTAAGCTCGGTGAAGTCCCAGTCTTCTTTCTTCTGATCTTCGCCGATTACGTGGTTAACGGCGCTTTCTACGATGTCGGTAATCATCTTGTAGATTACGTCTCTCATGCTCTCGCCTTCAAGTACGCGGCGACGCTCACCGTAGATAATCTCACGCTGCTCGTTCATAACCTGGTCGTACTCAAGAAGTCGCTTACGGGTATCGAAGTTACGAAGCTCGATACGCTTCTGTGCCTTCTCGATGGCGCTGGATACGAACTTATGCTTAATCTCCTGACCGTGCTCAACGCCCATGGACTGGAACATTGACTTGTAACGGTCGGAGCCGAAAAGTCTCATTAAATCATCTTCAAGAGAGATGTAGAACTTGGAAATACCGGGGTCTCCCTGACGACCGGAACGTCCGCGGAGCTGATTGTCGATACGACGTGACTCATGACGCTCTGTACCTATAACCTTAAGACCGCCTGCCGCTCTTGACTTCTCGTCAAGCTTAATATCGGTACCACGACCTGCCATGTTGGTGGCGATGGTAACGGCGCCGTACTGACCGGCATTGGCAACGATTTCAGCTTCCATCTCATGGAACTTAGCGTTTAAGACGGTGTGAGGGATGCCTTTCTTCTTAAGGAGTCTTGAAAGCTCTTCGGAAGCCTCGATGGTAACGGTACCTACTAAGATAGGCTGACCGGTCTTGTGAGTCTCCACGATGTCGTTAACGATAGCTTCAAGCTTCTCTTCGCGGGTAATATATACGGAATCTTCAAGGTCGATTCTCGCAACGGGACGGTTGGTGGGGATTTCCACAACATCCATACCGTAAATATCTTTAAATTCCTGCTCTTCTGTAAGTGCGGTACCGGTCATGCCGGCTTTCTTGTCGTATTTGTTAAAGAAATTCTGGAAGGTTATGGTGGCGAGGGTCTTGGACTCGCGCTTAATCTTCACGTTTTCCTTGGCTTCTATAGCCTGATGTAAGCCGTCTGAGTATCTACGACCGGGCATGATACGTCCGGTAAACTCGTCGATGATTACAATCTCACCGTCCTTAACGATATAGTCCTTGTCCTTCATCATAAGGTTATTGGCCTTAAGAGCGGTGATGATGCAGTGCTGAATCTCAACATTGTCGGAATCCGCAAGGTTATCGATGTGGAAGAAGCGCTCAGCTTCCTTAACACCGTGCTCGGTAAGGGTAATAATCTTATCCTTCTCGTTAACGATGAAGTCGCCTGTCTCTTCCTGAACGTTACCGAGGATTAAGTCAAGCTTGCCCACTTCCTCGATATCCTTACCTCTGTGGAGCTGCTTGGCAAGCATGTCTGCCATGGAGTAGATGCTGGTGGACTTGGTACCCTGACCGGAAATAATAAGAGGTGTACGGGCTTCATCGATTAAGATGGAGTCAACCTCGTCGATGATGGCATAGTGAAGTCCGCGAAGTACGAGGTCCTTCTCGTAAGTAGCCATGTTGTCACGAAGGTAGTCGAAACCAAGCTCGTTGTTGGTAACGTATGTGATATCGCAGGCGTATGCTTCCTGCTTCTCCTGAGGGGTCATGGCGTTAAGGGAAACGCCTACGGTTAAGCCTAAGAACTTGTGAACCGCGCCCATCCAGTCCGCGTCACGCTTGGCAAGGTATTCATTGACGGTAACTACGTGCACGCCCTTACCTTCAAGAGCGTTGAGGTATACGGGAAGGATATCTGTCTGTGTCTTACCTTCACCTGTCTTCATCTCGGCTATACGATTCTGATGAAGAATGATACCGCCGATAATCTGCACTCTGAAGTGCTCTGTATTGATAACACGTCTTGTAGCCTCTCTGGCAACTGCGAAAGCCTCAACAAGCAGGTCGTCAAGAGTCTCGCCTTTATCCAAGCGTGCTCTGAATTCTTTGGTCTTATTTGCAAGCTCTTCGTCGGAAAGTTCAATCATCTTGGGCCTAAGTGCCTCGATGGCCTCGACTAAGGGCATAATCTTCTTAATCTGTCTCTCACTGTAAGTGCCGAACACTTTATCAAAAACCTTCATGTAACACAATCCTTTCGAGTGTTTAATGTACAAAACACCAATGTTTATTCTATCAGAAATTCCCCTAGTCTTCAATAAAAGAAAGTGACGGTTTTGTAAACAAAATATGAACAAAATAAGGCATTTATGTGAATAACCACCACATTTGTTCAATTTTTTACCAAAAGAAAGAACCCCGAGAGCGCCTTAACACCTTCGGGGTCCGAAATCTCTGTCAAAATATTAGTATTCGCAAGCCTTTTCTTCGCCTGTGATGACTCTTAAGCCACCCTGACAAAGAGCAAGAAGCTCGTCCTCACCGGGATAGATGGTGAAAGGAGCAATCCAGCCTGCCTTTTCCTTGATGGCGTCGCAAGTGGTCTTGCCGTATGCGATACCGCCGGTAAGGATAATCTGGTCAACCTTGCCTTCAAGAACGGTTGCCATAGCGCCGATGTCCTTGGCTACCTGATAGTGGAATGCCTTAAATACGGCTGCTGCTGTCTCATCGCCTTCTTTGGCCTTGGATTCAACGATTCTTGCATCGTTGGTGTTAAGGTATGCGTTGAAACCGCCGTTACCTACAAGCTTCTTGTAAACTTCCTTCTCGGAGTACTTGCCGGAGAAGCACATCTTAACAAGGTCGCCTGCGGGAACGCCACCTGCACGCTCGGGTGAGAATGCACCTTCACCGTCGAGAGCGTTGTTAACGTCAACAATCTTACCGCCCTTGTGAGCACCTACGGAAACACCGCCGCCCATGTGAACTACGATAAGGTTAAGGTCTTCATATTTCTTGCCGACTTCCTTGGCATATCTTTTAGCTACAGCCTTCTGGTTAAGAGCGTGGAATACGGAACGTCTGGGAAGCTCGGGCACGCCTGAGAATCTTGCAATATCAGCAAGCTCATCAACTACTACGGGGTCAACGATAAAAGAAGGGATTCCGAGTGAATCACCGATTTCTCTTGCAAGTACGCCGCCAAGGTTCGATGCGTGCTGACCCTGCTTACCTACGATAAGGTCCTCAAGAAGCGCGTTTGAAACCTTGTAAGTACCGCCGGGGATGGGCTTAAGCATACCGCCGCGACCTACGATGAAATCAAGCTTCTTTAAGTCGAATTCTTTTTCCTTTAAGATGTTTAAAATAACTTCCTTGCGGAAATCCTTCTGCTCGTAGATGGAACCGTACTGGGCGATTTCCTCGGTGCTGTGACGAAGGGTCTCGTCAAAAAGAAGAGTCTCGTCGCTGAAAACACCGATCTTGGTGGATGTGGAACCGGGATTGATAATTAAGCTGATATATGCCATATTAGTTCTCCTTCTTCATGGACTCGGCTACTACAGCTGCAAGAGCGATAGAGTTAAGCTTAACGTCCTTGGTGTCGGAACGGCTGGTAAGAATTGCGGGAGCAATGGTACCTGTTAAGATACAACCGTTCTTAACTTCTGTGGTGTGTACAAGGGTCTTGTATACGAGGTTACCTGCGTGGATATCGGGGAAAAGAAGGATGTCCGCATCACCCTGAATCTTACGGCCGGTAGCTCCTTTGTGCTTAGCAGCTTCGGGATCGATTGCAAGGTCCATGGAAAGAGGTCCGTCAACGATACAATCCTTGATAATGCCTTCCTCGTTCATCTTGGTGAGTTCGCCTGCTTCAACGGTACAAGGCATCTTGGGGTTAACAACTTCAACGGTTGCAAGAGGAGCAACCTTAGGATTGTCGATACCGCAAGCCTTACATACCTTAACGGTGTTGTTGATGATATCAACCTTCTGCTCAAGTGTAGGATAAGGAAGGAATGCTACGTCTGTTAAAAAGAATAAGTGATCGAAGCCCTTGATTTCAAATACACATACGTGAGAAAGTGTGGGAACTTCGGGATTTCTCAAGCCTACTTCTTTGTCAAGAAGACCCTTTAAGAAGCTCTTGGAATCGATAAGGCCTTTCATGTAGATGTCGGCCTTGCCGTCATGAACGAGCTTAACTGCGGTAAGTGCAGCTTCCATAATGTCTTTCTTGTCGATGATTTCGTAATCGGAAAGGTCCATGTTAATGTCCTTGGCAATAGCACGAATCTTGTCTTCGTCGCCTACCAAAATGGCGTTGGCGATGTTCTTCTCCTTGGCTTCCTTGATAGCCTCAAGTACAGGTGTGTCTTCCGCACATGCAACAGCAACGGTCTTAGTGGGGAAAGTAGTGACTTTGCTGATAATGTCGTCAAATCTTACTTTCATGATGTTCCTCCTGAAATGGTATATTCTTCTAACGGGTTACCCCGAAACAGTCATCGTTAAAATAATAACACTCTGCCCTGAAAAAGTCCATAGAAAAAGGGGGCTAAAGTGCCCCCTTTTGTACGTGTTTATTAACTTCTCATTGCGCTTAACTTCTCAGCGTTGTCAATCATGCGAAGGACAACTTCCTGCACATCTTCAACAATCTTTTCGTTCTGCTGAGTAGCCTCACAAGTGGTGGTGGAGTGAGCGGATACCTGCTCGGTAATGGCGGATATCGTCTGGATGCTCTCCACGATTTCGTGATTGGCTGATACAAGCTTGGAAACAACGCCCGTAAGGTTCTGTGAATCGGTACGGATGTTTCTGATGCTGTCCACAATCTTTGAAAAGCTTTCGGATGTGACTTCCGCTGATTCGTTCTGAGCCTTGTTGCTGTCTACCAAAGAATTGATTGCGGTGACAACTTCGTTCATCTCCTTGGAAATGCCTTCGATAAGCTCACTGATGTTACCTGTAGCGGTCTGTGTCTGACCTGCGAGGTTGGAAATTTCTGTTGCAACTACCGCGAAGCCTCTGCCCGCTTCACCTGCTCTTGCAGCCTCGATGGAAGCGTTTAATGCAAGAAGGCTTGTCTGGCTGGCAACGCTCTTAATAAGCGCTACGATTGATTCCATCTGTGAAGTAGAGTTTTTAAGCTCTTCAACTTCCTTCATAACCGCTTCGCCGGCTTCACCGGATACCTTCGCCTGTTCAATAAGCTTGCCGATGTTGTCGCGACCTTCTCTTGCCGCCTGAACCGTTATATCAACATTGCTTCCGATGTTGTTGGAAGCCTCTGTAACTTTATCTACCTGAGCCTGAATTTCTTCGGTCTTAACAAGCTGGTTCTGAATGCTCTCTGCGGAGTCTGTGGTACCGGTCTGAACTTCCTGCATGGATGCAAGCGTTTCCTGACTGGATGCGGTAAGCTGAGTCATCTTCTCGGATACTACGTTAACGTCTGTGATAAGTTCTTCAGATACCTTCATGACGTTATCGAGAAGCTCCGTGGTCTTGGCACTCGCCTCGTCGATGGTAGCTATTCTTTCGTCATTAACGTTACATGTGAGTCTGTTACAGATTACGGAATATGCACATACCATAAGCATGCATGCGGCTTCGATTTCGAAAGCGCTCATTCCGTATTGTTTAAGGGTAATGGTGGTCGCATGTATAAAAGAAATAACGAAAACACCCGCCGCAATTCTGATGGAAAATCCGAAGTTGTTAAACAGTGTAACTACGAAAACCATGGGAATCGCATATACGAATACCGACTGCTCCGGACTGGTAAAACAACATATCGCGTAGAAAATTCCGTAGCAGATACCCATTATATCCTTGCAGTAATCGGTGGCATTGTTCATCGAATAAAGCACCCAACAAGCAATTACGGGTAATACATCGGCTGCAACAATGATTAAAAAGAGCCCCAGTGTTTTCTCGCCCTTAACAAACTGAATTACATAGGCCAAAAGAAGGATGGCGGAAATGATGGTATAAAGAATTACCGCCGTCTTATTGACTCTTGCTTTTTCCATGTCGTTATTATTCATTTAGTGTAACCTCCGTATGAAAGCATTAGCGTTCAAAATACAGAGATATTGTACCACAAATTGTCCGAATATTCTATATTCTATGTGCGATTTGTAGTTAATTTTTCGTTATTTTGTGGTTACGCGTGATTCATTTCGCTTGCTGAAAATTCTCGCTGCCACAAAAGAAACACACGGTACCGTCATAACGATTCCGATACTTCCGCTGACTGCCATGATAAGCTCAATTGCCACGAAATCCGTATTAAGAAGCTGGTTCATGCTCACGCCGTAGGAATAGATGAGCACCATCATATTGAGCGCGCTTCCGGCATACGCAAGCACCAGAGTGTTAGCCATGGTACCCATTGCGTCGCGACCGATGTTGAGGCCCGACTTAAAGAGCTTACCGAAGCCGATTTCCGGGTTAAGTGTTGCTATCTCGGACACTGCCGATGAAACCGACATGGCAACGTCCATTACCGCGCCGATTGCGGAGATCAATATCGCGGACGTAAACAGTCCCCTAAGCTTAATCGGGTATGACGTCAGCAAAAGAAGCAACGCCTCCGCCTCGTCAGTCTGATAAATGGTCAGCGAACCGATATGAGTGGCCAGTTCTCCCACAAGTGCCGCGAAAAGCACGCCGCACATACAGCCTATTGTTGCCGCAAGTGTTTTTTTGCCGAATCCGCCGATAAGAATAAATGCAAAAGCCGTAGTCACAAAGAGTATGCCGACTGTCGCCCATACAGGACTTACGCCCTTGAACGCAAGGGGAATAAGCACGAATACAATCGCTATAAATGTGTATGCGAGGCCTGCGAAAGCCAAAGCACCGCGCTTGCCGCCCACAATTACCAACACGGCCAGAAACAGCACCAGAAGCCCTATGATGAGGGGTGTTCTGTTGTAATTGTAAATGCTTACGGAATACACGCCTTCAGCGGTGGTGTCGATTCTGACGCTTACCTTGTCGCCTTCACGTACATCTACGTTATAAATAGCGCTTATGTAGTTCTTGATGAAGCACACATCGCCCTTGTATCTGCCGGAAAGAATCTCAATCTTAAGGTCGGTACTGCCCTTCTTAACGTTATCCGTCTTAGTATCTATTACAGTATTGTCAGCCGTAACCGCAAGCACCTTGGCGGTTTCATACTCGGTTCCGAAGTTATCTTTGAACTCAAACCTCGGTCTGTCTTTGTTTAAAAAGAAAATCGCGAGTCCGCTGATTATTAAAAATGCTGCTGCCGCTACGGCTTTAATCCAAAACTGTTTTTTCATGTTTTATCCTGCGTTTATTATTTTTGATTACCCAAATGGCTCACGTTGCCGTGAGCCATTCGTTTAATCCATTATAGAATTATTTCTTACCAAATCTCAAGAGTTTTCCGTCTTCGCCGAATACTGCGTGGCAGCTCTTTTCGATGAGGCCGTTGGTGTGAGTGATGTAGTAGCTCTTACCCTTAACTACCTTGCAGTCACCTGCTACATAGTAAAGGTCGCCGTCTACTTCCACAAGGCCTGCGTAGGTACGCTTGCCGTCTACGTAGTAGTAGGTTGAACCGTTCTCATCTACAAATCCGTTCTTGTCGGTAATCATCTTGCCGTCTGCATCGAATTCGTATACGCCGTAGTCCTTAAGGCTATTTGTCTTCTTAACGGTTACAAATCCGGTCTGAAGTACACCGTTCTCGATTACGTAGTAGAAGTCTCCGTTCCACTCTACAAGACCTGCTCTGTGACCGATCTTGTTATTCTTGTAGTACAACTTCTGTCCGTTTACAGTAAGAACACCGTCGAGGATAAGAATACCGTTAGCGCCGGTCTTGTAAGTACCTGCTGAAAGGATTCCGTTGGTATTGGTTACTTCAACTTCAGGTGTCTTAACAATCTTACCTTCTTCGTCAACGTAATAGTAGTATGCGCCTACTCTGACAACGCCCGCGTTCTTCTTAAGGTCGCCGTCTACGTAGTATCTGTCTTCGCCGTATACCTTCTTGATACCATTGATAAGCATCTTACCGGTTACTTCGTCGAAGTCTGCGTGGCACTTATCCATTATGTCGTTACCGTGAGTAACGTAGTAGTGGCCTCTTGCGATAGCACCGCCGCCCATTGCGTAGTAGAAAGCGCCATCGATGTCGAGAAGGCCTGCGTAGGTCTTTTTATCGTTTACGTAGTAGTAAAGGCCGTCTTCGGTCTCTACAATACCGTTCTTAACTGCAGGGCCTTCGCTTACGGTGATTTCATCACAGTTACGTACTCTGAGTACGGGTACGGAAACATCCGAATCTCCTTCGGGATGCATGTAGAGAACACCTACGCCGCTTGCGGTAGTACCTACCTTAACAACATCTGCAAGATTGTTCTCACCGGTGGTGGCGCTGTTGATGTAACCGTCGATGAATACTGCGGCTTCAACACCGGTCTCGTCCTTAACCCAGAACTCGCTTAATACTCCGTTATCAACAAGTACTCTCGTTACAACACCTTCCGTCTTAATGAGTTCACCGCCGTGGTTAGCATAGTCCATAGCGTCCTTGGTACTAAGCTTAGCGGGCTCGATTACGTTCTTGGGCTCATCGAGAATCTTTACGGAAATAACCTTTAATTCGAGGTCTCCCTGATAGGATGATACGTAGCCTACTATGCGAACCTTTGTGCCGATTTCAAGACCTGCCTCAGCGTAAGGGAAGATATCAATACCGCCGGTTGTGTCCTGAACATAAATTGTATCAAAGAAAGTGGTGTATTCATTGGAAGTGCCGGATGTTACATAGCCTTCTACGCAGAATACGTCACCGGTGTTACCCTGTCTTGCTTCTTTAATCGTACTTACGGGAAGTGATACTTCGTTGCCTGTGAGAATATTCTCAACGATTGTGGCATTGGCGTAAGGAAGAGAATCGTTGTTATCAAGCTCTGCCTTAACTTCAAAGTCTGATAAGAATACGCCGCCTGATACGAAGATGTCGCCGCCTGCCTTGGTAGACTGATGAGCAAGGAATGTTACATCGCCCATGTTGTCGTTCTTAATGTTGGCGTTACCTTCAGAATCGGTGAGCTTGTTGCCCTTATCGTCCTTACAATCTACAGAATATGTGGTGTCAAAGCCCATTACAAGCTTTTCAGCCGCATAAACAACGTCGTTCTCAACTGCATTGGATACGTCTACGGAACATCCTGAGTACTGGCTGTATACCTGGAACTTTTCGGGATCTGCATCCTTGGAATAAACGCCCGCAAGGAAAGGAGAAGCCATGTTGAAGTTCTCAGGGTAGAGTCTGTAGGTCTGTCCGCCGTTGTGTGTATCATCCATACATTCGTCGGAATTGATGCGGATGGTGGAACCGATGCCCTCAAGAAGCGCATTGGTCTGAACACCTGCCTGGTAGTTGTTGTAATCAGCGATACCGCAGATGATTACGCTTCCGCCGTTAGCAACGAACTCTCTTACAACCTCAATAAACTCAGGCTCGAAAGTCTTGTGCTCATAAAGCGGAGGGTTATTCTTGGAATCCTTAAGACCGGGTGAAGAAATAACAAGGAGTTTAGCGCCCTTAAGGGTCTCGCTTGTAATCTGATCCTTCACGAGGTTAGCACGTAAGTTGTGCTTGGAAGCCATTGAAATAAAGTTGTTAACGTTATTCATGTAATAGCCTGCAACATAGTCGTTGGAGTGAGTTGCGTCTATTACGATTTCGCCTACCATCTCGGGTGCGGCGTAGTTAACGGTAAGCTTACCTGTGTAGAGCTTGTCTGCGCCTGCAAGCTTAGCGGTTGCATTTACGATGTAAGTAATCTTACCTGCATTGCCATATACGTAATTGTATGTAAGTCCTGCTGTGGAGTTGGGCTTAACTGCCGCAACATTGGCAAGAGCATCACCTGTAAGTGTAGCTATTCTTGTAAGTACGCCTTCTGCGTCAAGAATATCGATAGTGATTTCGGTAACCTCAAGGTCAACCTTTTCGTTGTTAAAGAAATCGATGTTGATGTCAAGGCTCTCATTCTTAACAGCAAGTGTAGTCTCAGTGGAAACTCCGTTGATACCACAAGCTTCAACCTCGCCTACCCATACGGGAGCGGTTACTGCGATATCATTGTCGCCTTCTGTTACCTTGATGTAGTAGTAAGAGTAAGAAGAAGGAACCTTGAAGGTAACGGTCTCTTCGGAACCGCTTACGTTCTTGGAAGCGATTGACAAACCGCCGTTAACGATAACTTCTACGGTGCCGATGCTTTCGCGGTCGGGATCCTTAACTTCTACCTTAATCTCTACTTCTTCGCCCACGTCTTCTTTGTCTAAGATGGTACCTAAGATGTGGCCGTCGAGGGTGTAGTAGATGCTTAAGTTGTTATCTTCGGTCGCATACATTCTGCGATCTTTCATTGCCTGGTAAATCTCTTCTTCGGTGTTGGCATTGGCAAGAACAACGCTTCTTGCGGTATTGGCATCACCCCAGAGACCCTTGTGGTTGTCCTGGTTGTTGGTGGGTGCAATGTGCCAGCCCTTGTCGAGTGCACGAGTGTAGTACTCGTATGAAGGGAAGTATCCGCTGGAGCCGATAGCGCCTTCACCGTTACCTACTTCGATAAGGTTAATAAGCTCGTCTCTTGCGGGTGTGTAGTATGCGAAATCCTGGAAGTCACCGAAGGTGGTACCGGGATGGTTGAACATACTGATGGAATCCGGAACTGTCTCAAGTGCTGAGTAGTAGTTGTTAAGAGCAGTTGAATAGGTGGTGAACTGCTTCTGTGTACGGCTCTGGAATCCGGGTGTGTTATAGGTGTTCATGTGGCCTAAGCCGTTGGACCATGTCATTTCGTATCCGTAGAGACAGGTGAATGTGTCTGAAGAATACTTCTTGGCAAGTGCGTGGCCGAGTGTCCACTCGTCGGTCTCTGCAGTATCAACGTTGGTATCAATCTTACTCTCGGATTCGTGGTCAAGAGAGTTAGAGTGGTCAGTTACTGCAAGGAAATCAAGGTTAGCTACCTTGGTAGCGTGAGCAAATGCTTCTTCACAGGTACCCGCACCATCGGAGAATGAGGTGTGTGAGTGAAGCTGTCCGAAGTAAATGTTGTACTTTTCGCCTGACTTCTCGGTGAAGTTAAGAGTCTTAACCTCGCTGTCTAAGCAACCGTCCTTAACAGACTTAACGTAGATCTGGCAAGGAAGCTCGGTAAGCTTAACAGGTTCTGTATACTTGGTCCACACTTCTGTGTCGGAGAATCTGTAAAGGATATCTGCGCCTTCGGTAAGTGCGGTGAATCTAACCTTTTCATTGAGCACTACTGCGCCGCCGTTGGGCTTGGCCTTAACGCCTTCGCACTTAAGCTGGGTGTAGTAGTTGTTAATGGTGATACTGTCGGCAAGTGTACCGTTGGAGCTGTATGTACGTACGCTTGAAGGAAGAGTCTCAAGTACAGGCTTAGCTTCCGCATTGTACTCTGTGAACTCGCCGCCGTTAATGCTGTAATAAATCTTCGCATCGGCTGTAGCGCTTGTCATGGTAAGTGCCTGGCCGAGTGCAACTTCGCCTGCTGCGGGAGATACCTTAACGTATCCGCACATGGAAGGATCGATAACAGGTGAACCTACAAGGCTTACGGAATCGATTCTTACTACGCCGCCGGTCTTAAGCTCGCTGCCGCTCTTGGCTGCAGTTGTGCCGGGGATGAATCTTATAATAAGTGAATCTGCATTCTCTGCACCTTCGGGTACGTCAAAAGAAAAGCTTACGTAAGCCGCAGGGTTAAGAGATGTCTTAGCTACGCCGTTAGTGATGTCGGCGGTCTTCTCGCCTACATTGTATACAACATAGCTTGCGGAACCGTTGGCAAATTCATAGAAATCTGTGCCGTTAACGGAATACTTAAGTGTGAACTCGCCGGGAGCGGTGTTGCTGGAACGAAGTCTGAAGGAAAGCTTCATTGCGCCGTATCCCTTGGAGGAAAGTGCAAGCTGCATGTAATCGTCGCCGCCGGTACCAAGTCCGGTAGCGCCCATGTAGTAGTTAGTGGAACCGGTGTTGGTGCTCTTGGTGGAAGTGAAAGGAACTACAACGTTTCCGCCTACAACTGCTGTGAATACGCTTGCGGTATCAAGGCAGTCATTGCTTGCGTAGAGGTCGCCGTTAATGCTTCTTACGCTTGCATCAAGCTCTGCGCCGCCGCCCCACTGAGCAACTGTAAGTACTGTATCTGTGTCAATCTTGTAGCCTGTGTTAACAGGATAGAAGTTGGTAAGATAATCACTCTTATACTTCTCATTGAAGCCGTAAGTGGTGAAATCTTTGTACTTGGCATTCCACTCGATGTACTGAGGCTTGGAGCCTTCAACTGCGGAAGCCGCAACCTTAACAAGCCAGCCCCCCTCGGTCTCTTCGAGAATCCAGGTAGCGCCTGCATCTAAGGCATCCTGATAGAAAATTGTTCCGCCCTTCTGGGTAGAAGCAAGATATTTGTTGTTGTCTACGTTTAAGAAAGCAACGCCTTCTTCGGTCACGATAACCTTGTGAGCTGCTGCGTCGGAAGGAACTACAACAGTCTCGCCGTCCTTGGTAACGGGAGTACCGCCAAGGTACTTGTTGGAAACAACAGTAGCATTTAAAGCTGTATCTGCTGTTACGATAGCAACTACATCACCGTCCTTGAAAGGAAGCTTGTTGTCGGGGTCGGGGGTGTCGCCGCCGTTTACCGGATAGAAGTTAGCAGTATAGTCGCTCTTGTACTTCTCGTTGTATCCGTAAGTGGTGAAGTTGCTCTTCTTACCATACCACTCAATGTACTGAGGCTTAGCTGCATCCTTGGATGCTGCAACCTTAAGGAGCCAGCCGCCTTCTGCCTGCTCAAGAATCCAGGTAGAAGCTGCATTGAGCTCATCCTGGAATAAAAGTGTACCGCCCTTCTCGGTGGAAGCAAGGTACTTATTGTTCTCAGTGTTAAGGAATGCAACGCCTTCTTCGGTTACAACAACCTTGAGGGCAGCTGCCTCTGAAGGAATTACAACTGTGTCGCCGTCCTTGGTAACGGGGGTGCCGCCAAGGTACTTATCAGATACTACTGCAGAATTGAGTGCTGTATCTGCAACTACGATAGCCACTACATCACCATCCTTGAAAGGAAGGACAACTTCGGGCTCTTCAGGTTCATTGCCTGTTACGTCAGGCTCATTACCTGTAACGTCGGGCTCATTGCCTGTAACGTCGGGCTCTGCCTTCTCAACAGTGATAGTGAAGGTAGAAACGTTACTGTCTGTATAGCCCTCAAGCTGAGCAAATGCCTTAATAACAGTATCTTCATTGATTACGATGGGTGCTTCGTATACGGAGAAATTCTCGGTACCGTTAGCATTATAGTAAATAACCGCACCTTCCGTATCACATGCCAAAGAAACCGTCTCACCGGACTTAACGGTATTAACACCGCCGACTACGTATACGTCAGAGCATACGGGTGTAGGAGGAACAACCTCTCCACCAATCTTGGTGCCGGTAAACACAATATTGTTAATTCCCATGGTGCCGTTCTCAGCGATGTTACCATCTGCTACAGACTTAGCGCCTTCAGGAACTGTAAGTCTTAATTTGAATGCGTGACCGCTTAATGCTGCGGCCTCAGACGCGTCAAGAGTAAAATTACCCGTCCAAGCGCCGTTGTTCTTGGCACTTACTGACTTAATGGGGGTATACTCTCCGCTGCCGTCAAGTGCATATTCTAAGACAAAGTCGCCGGGGCCTGTCTTGGACATACGCGCTTTCATGCTGAATGCTATGTTCTCATACTGGGTAGCATCTATGGCAAATTCCCAATATGAACCGGGTGCAAACTTCTTGGCTGCGATATTTCCGCTTCCAAGGCCCGTATACTCGGCATTACCGAGAGTGAGCCCAACTGCAGAAAATCCCGCAAGACCATCAGTAGCGGCAGGAATCTCTTCTGCTGAACTGATTGCCAAAGAAGCAATTACCTCTGTTGCCTGTGCATCGTCTGCATATGACTTAAGATTTACGTTACCGAAAATGCTCGTAAATAACGTAAAAGCAGCCACAAACAATGCAAGACTTCGCTTTCTTGCTTTTTTCATTGTGATCTCCCTTAAATCTATATTTTGTCCGGAAACGGACAAGATTAACATATTGAATCGGTTGGGAAAAGAATAAGAAAAAAAGAAACTGAACCCTACACCATAATCCCATTCCACCTGTGTGAAAATACTACCATAAATACCCCTCTCTATCAATGGAGTTATGTCTACCCAAACTCTAACATTTTCGTTATATTTCGGCTGCGGTCAACATAATTTATTGACTGTAGCAGTCACTACTGCAGCAGTAAAAAAGACCGCATGGCTCAACCATGCGGTCTCTTGTTGTTTAGCTATTATTTAGCAGCAATTTCTGCTTTAAGCTTAGCGGTAAGTTCGGGAACGATCTTGTTTAAGTCGCCTACGATACCGTAGTCAGCTACGTCGAAGATAGGAGCATCTTCATCTTTGTTGATAGCGATGATGATATCGGATTCTTCCATACCTGCTACGTGCTGGATGGCACCGGAAATACCGATTGCGAAGTAAACGTTGGGACGAACGGTCTTACCGGTCTGTCCTACCTGGAGATCCTTGGGCTTCCAGCCTGAGTCTACTACTGCACGAGAGCAGGATACGGTACCGCCAAGTACTGCTGCAAGATCGTCAAGGATCTTGAAGTTCTCAGCAGAGCCAACTCCACGTCCGCCGGATACAAGGATCTTCGCATCCATGATGTCTGCAACGTCCTTGGCTGCCTTAACAACTTCTTTGATGGTAACGTATCTGTTGTTGGGCTGGAATCCGGGATTGAATTCTACAACTTCAGCCTTGGCACCCTTCTTAGGCTCGATCTTCTGCATAACGCCGGGACGAACGGTAGCCATCTGAGGACGGTTGTTGGGGCATGCGATGGTAGCGATTGTGTTACCGCCGAATGCGGGACGGGTCATAAGAAGCTGATTGTGCTTCTGCTCTGATTCCTTACCGGGAATAGCTACGAGCGGGAAGTCACCGATTTCAAGCATGGTGCAGTCAGCGGTAAGACCGGTAGCTACACGAGCTGAAACTGTAGGGCCTAAGTCACGTCCGATAGCGGTAGCGCCTACGAGCATGATTTCGGGCTTGAATTCGTTGATAACGGAAGCAAGAGCGTGAGCGTAAGGCTCGGTTCTGTACTCCTTAAGTTCGGGATCGTCAACAACGATAACTCTGTCTGCGCCGTACTCTGCAAGAGAGTCAGCGAGGTTCTTAACGCCTGAACCTACTAAAACTGCTGTAACCTGAGCATTTAAAGGTGCTGCAAGTCTTGTTGCTTCACCGAGTAATTCGTATGCAATGCTGTCAACTTTATTGTCAACCTGCTGGGCAAACACGAATACTCCCTTATATTCTTCTAAGTTCATATTACTTTAGCCTCCTTATTAGATAACATGCTTTTCCTTAAGCTTGCCAACAATGATGTCAACAGCATCTGCGGGTGATTCGGGAACAAACTTCTCGCCTGCACCCTTTCTAACCTTATCGGATGCTCTTGCAATCTTTGTGGGTGAGCCTGCAAGACCGATGTTACTATCATCAACATCCTTAAGGTCTGCACGTCCCCATGTGGTAATCTCTGTCTTGCAAGCATCGAAGATTCCGCCGGGAGTCATGTATCTGGGCTCGTTAAGCTCTGAAAGAGCGGTAATAAGGCAAGGCATCTGAGCCTCAACCATATGATATCTGTCATCGTACATACGCTTAACGGTAACCTTGTTACCATCAACCTTAATTTCCTGAGCGTAAGAGATTACAGGAATCTGTAAGTGTTCTGCGATCTGAGGACCAACCTGAGCGGTATCACCGTCGATAGCCTGACGACCGGTAATGATAAGGTCGTAGTCAAGGTTTCTGATTGCACCTGCAATTGTGGTGGAAGTAGCCCAAGTATCAGCACCGCCGAGTACTCTGTCGGTAACAAGAACTGCTTTGTCTGCACCCATTGCAAGAGCTTCTCTCAAAGCATCTGCTGCCTTGGGAAGACCCATGGTAAGTACGGTAACTTCAGCGCCGTACTGATCTTTTAAACGAAGCGCTGCCTCAAGACCTGCCTTGTCATCAGGGTTCATGATGGCAAGCATAGCGCCTCTGTCAAGAGTTCCGTCAGGGTTGAACTTTACGCCACCCTTAGTATCGGGAACCTGTTTAATACATACAATAATCTTCATTCTTACGTTCCTCCTACTTTAATAAGTTGGCACTGATGACCATACGCTGAACTTCACTGGTACCTTCGTAGATCTCAGTGATCTTAGCGTCTCTCATCATACGCTCAACGCCGTATTCTTTGATGTAGCCGTAACCACCGTGTAACTGTACGCACTTGGTGGTAACTTCCATAGCAACTTCTGCTGCATAAAGCTTAGCCATAGCTGCTTCTACAGAGTAAGAAATCTTAGGATTCTTTGTGTATTCGTCTTTCTTGGCTGCTGCCTTGTAAACAAGAAGCTTAGCTGCCTCAACCTTGGTAGCCATGTCTGCAAGCTGGAACTGAGTGTTCTGCTGCTGAGCGATGGTCTTGCCAAACTGCTTTCTTTCTTTAACGTATGCGATGGTGGTCTCTAATGCGCCTTCTGCAATACCGAGTGCCTGAGCAGCGATACCGATACGTCCGCCGTCAAGAGTATGCATAGCGATGTTAAAGCCCTTACCCTGCTGACCAAGAAGGTTCTCCTTGGGGATACGGCAGTCTGTGAAGATAAGTTCGTAGGTAGAAGATGCGCAGATACCCATCTTGTTTTCCTTGGTACCGAATGTAAATCCGGGAGTACCTTTTTCAACGATGAATGCTGAAATCTCCTTGATGAACTTGCCGCGCTTTTCAATCTTGCCGGTTACTGCGAAGATAACGTAAACGTCAGCTTCCTTACCGTTTGTGATAAAGCACTTGGAACCGTTAAGTACCCATTCGTCACCGTCTAAAACGGCCTTGGTCTGCTGACCCTGAGCATCGGTACCTGCGCCGGGCTCGGTAAGACCGAAAGCACCAAGCTTCTCACCCTTTGCAAGGGGAGTACCGAACTTTTCTTTCTGCTCGGGAGTACCAAAAGTCATAATAGGGTCAACGCAAAGGGATGTGTGAGCGGATACGATAACACCTGTGGTACCGCAAACCTTAGACATCTCTTCAACGCACATAGCGTATGTTAAAACGTCACAACCCTGGCCACCGAATTCCTTGGCTACGGGAATACCAAGAAAACCGTATTTTGCAAGCTTGTCAACCGTCTCTCTGGGAAATCTGTGAGCTTCGTCGATTTCCTGAGCGAGGGGCTTAACTTCTTTTTCGGCGAAGTCTTTGAATAACTGTCTCGCCATTTCATGTTCTTTGCTTAAAGAAAAATCCATGATTTATTATTTCCTCCTAATATAAATTTCTAGGTAAAAGACTACTGAGCGTCAACTGCAGTCTTAGTCTTGTCGGGATTGTAAACATAGAAGCCCTTGCCTGACTTAACGCCTAAGTTACCGCCGCGAACCATCTTACGGATAAGAGGGCATGCACGATACTTGGAGTCGCCTGTTTCTTTGTATAAAACATCCATGATGGCAAGGCAGATGTCAAGACCGATGAAATCGCCGAGTTCAAGGGGTCCCATGGGGTGGTTGGCACCAAGCTTCATAGCTGCGTCAATACCTTCGATGTCTGATACACCTTCCATCTTGATGAAAGCTGCTTCATTGATCATGGGGATAAGAATACGGTTTACAACGAAACCTGCTGCTTCGTTAACCTGAACTGCGGTCTTGCCGATTTCTGCGGAAATCTTCTTGATGCAGTCAACGGTTTCTGCGGGAGTGTTAACACCTGCAATAACCTCAACAAGTTTCATTCTGTCTGCAGGATTGAAGAAGTGCATACCTACAACAGGTCTGTTAACGCCGTTACCGATTTCGGTAATGGACAAAGAAGAAGTGTTGGAAGCAAATACACACTCGGGCTTGCAGATAGCGTCAAGCTCCTTAAAGGTGGTCTGCTTAACTTCCATATTTTCAAATGCTGCTTCAACGATTAAATCGCAGTCAGCGCAAAGATTCTCTTTAAGACCGGGGGTGATCTTCTTAACGATAGCATCTGCCTGATCCTGAGTCATCTTTCCTTTTTCAACGAGCTTAGCATAGCCCTTAACAATTTTGTCCTTGCCGCCTTCAGCCCACTCCTGCTTAATATCGCAAAGAGCTACTTCATAGCCTTCTGTCTGAGCAAATGCCTTAGCAATGCCCTGTCCCATGGTGCCGGCACCAATTACGCCTACCTTCATTAGTAGTTCCTCCTTAAATAAGTTTATGTAAGTGTTTGATTAACAATTCTTAAAAGGTACAACCTTTAATTTCTTCTCTTTATCCTTCTCAAGGAAGTTGCCCATGCCTGCCTTCTGATCTTCTGTTTCGAAGCAGTCACCGAAGAGCTTCTCTTCGATTGCAAGAGCTGCGTCCATATCTACCTGAAGGCCGTCGTTGATGGCTTTCTTGCAGTTACGAACTGCGATGGGAGCGTTAGCTGCGATGGTAGAAGCCATCTTTTCAGCTGTAGCAAGAAGGTTCTCCTGAGCGCTCTTAACTACGTTACCCTGCTCGTCAAGTTCAGCAGATACAACCTGGTTAACAAGGCCGATTCTGTAAGCTTCGGGAGCCTTGATGTTACGTGCGGTGTAGATAAGCTGCTTGGCCATGCCTGCGCCTACCAAACGTGCAAGTCTCTGAGTGCCGCCGAAACCGGGTGTGATGCCAAGGCCTACTTCGGGCTGGCCGAATACTGCGTTGTCAGAGCAAAGTCTGATGTCACAGCTCATGGAAATCTCGCATCCGCCGCCGAGTGCGAAGCCGTTAACAGCTGCGATTACGGGGATGGGGAAGGTCTCGATCATACGGAATACGTCGTTACCTTTCTTACCGAAAGCTTCTCCTTCTTTCTTGGTAAGGGTGCTCATCTCGCCGATGTCAGCGCCTGCTACGAATGACTTCTCGCCTGCGCCTGTAAGTACTAAAGCTCTTACCTCCTTTAAGTCTACTGCCTTAAAGGTAGCCTCAAGGTCCTCAAGAACCTGAGAGTTAAGTGCATTAAGCGCTTCGGGACGATTGATGGTGATTACGCCGATTGCGCCTTTTTGTTCATATAAAACAAAACCCATGCTTTTAATCCTCCATTTCGCACCCGTTTGGATTTAGCTATTCCGACTTATCAAGTGCGAAATGCTACGGATGCGACACTTTTGGGTGCCGCGTAGAAAGTAAAAAAACAACTTTCTACACGACCTCCGTTTTCTCTTATCCATTTACAGACCAATATCCGAGGCAAAAGAATACCCCGGATATGGACGTATATTCTATTTAATTAGTCGCGCTCAACGATTGTTGCACAACCCATACCGCCGCCGATACAAAGAGTAGCGAGACCCTTCTTGGCGTCCTTCTTAACCATTTCGTGAAGAAGGGTTACGAGGATACGTGCACCTGAAGCTCCTACGGGGTGACCGAGTGCGATTGCACCACCGTTGGGGTTAAGCTGCTTGTCAACGTCGATGCCTAAGTCCTTACCAACTGCTACAGACTGAGCTGCGAATGCTTCATTGGCCTCGATGATGTCAAAGTCTTCGATCTTGTAGCCACACTTAGCCATTGCCTTTCTGGTAGCTGCTACAGGTCCGATACCCATGATAGTGGGATCAACGCCTGCAAGAGCGCCTGCTACGAATGTAGCCATAGGCTTAACGCCAAGTTCCTTGGCCTTTTCTTCAGACATAACTACGATTGCTGCTGCACCGTCGTTAATACCGGAAGCGTTACCTGCGGTAACTACGCCGTCGGGATTGAGGGGCTTAAGCTTAGCAAGACCTTCGATGGTAGAACCCTGTCTGGGACCTTCGTCGGTATCGAAGATAATGGTTTCTTTCTTCTTCTTAATCTCTACGGGAACGATTTCATCCTTGAATGCGCCGTTCTCGATAGCTGCACAAGCCTTAAGCTGTGACCTGAGAGCGAACTCATCGAGCTCTTCTCTGGTAAGGTTCCACTGCTTGGCTACATTGTCAGCAGTTGTAATCATGTGGTAGTCATTGAATGCATCCCAAAGAGCATCCTTAACCATGGTATCAACAAGAGCGCCCTGGCTCTGTGAAGGCCATACCATTCTGTAGCCGTAACGGCCCTGAGGAATAGCGAAGGGAGCCATTGACATGTTCTCCATACCGCCTGCGATAACTACATCTGCATCTCCTGCCATAATCATCTGTGCAGCCTGGTTAACACAGTTAAGACCTGAACCACATACAACGTTAGTGGTAACTGCGGGTACTTCGATAGGAAGTCCTGCCTTGATGGAAGCCTGACGAGCCACGTTCTGACCCTGTCCTGCCTGAATTACACAACCCATGTATACATGCTCAACGTCTGTGGGCTTGATACCTGCTCTCTTGATTGCTTCCTTGATTACAAGTGCACCAAGTTCTGCTGCGGGAATACCCGAAAGTGATCCGCCCATGGTTCCGATTGCTGTACGGCATGCGCCTGCCAAAACAACTTTCTTTGACATAAATTTATCTCCTTATCGTCTTGTTAAAAATTTATCATTATCGATTGATATTTTATCACAGTGAATCAATAATCGCAACAAATATTTCTTGCCATATATTGCTATTTTTACCCCTTCCGCCACATCAAATGGGACGCTTTCGGGGCGCCGATTAATCCCGCTGTTCTAGGCCCGGCTCACGTTTCCTCCCGCCACACCACATTGGTGGCAAAAGTCTTTCCCCAAAACCCTCTCCCGCTTCGATCTCGTGTAGCGGCCGGTCAGACGCTCCGTTGAGACTACGGTCTGCCCTACGCAAAAAAAGCCGACGCTGCGATAAAGTCGGAATAAATCGCAACTGATTTATTCGAAGGCGCCCGATAATAAAGCACACAGTGGTTTATTATAGAGTTTTTGGGAAAGACTTTTGCCCCCAATGCTCCATGACCGACGGAAATTGAATCGAGCCACCCCGGCGGAGAAATATAAAGGCAGGGGGCGTATGGTCGGCGGAAGCAAATAAAAAACCACAGAACTTCGCGCATGAAGTTTAAGCGGTAGCGGTCCGGGCGGCCTCGTCTTTATAGCCCGGATAAACAAGATGCTCGTAAAACTTTCTTTTGCGTGAGTCTGGCCTAGAACACTGCCTTTATATTTCTCCGCCGAGGTGGCGGGGGAGGCAAAAGAAAAAGCCCCGGGGAAGCGGGGCTCGGAGGAAAAGGTCAAAGTTTCTTTTTCCAGACGGTGATGGCTTTAAATAAGTCGCCGTCGACGATGATGTCGAAGGTGCCGCCTTGGAGTTCGGTGAAGGACTTGGCGATGGCGAGGCCTAAGCCGCTGCCTTCGGTGTTGCGGGCTTTGTCGCCGCGGACGAAACGTTCGACGAGTTCGGTTTCTTTTTGAGAGATGCGGCGGGCGGAGATGTTACGGATGACTACCATAACTTCGGTGTCGCTCTCGGTAATCTGGACGTAGACGCGGGTGTTCTTGAGGGAATACTTGGCTACGTTGCCAAAAAGGTTCGCATATATTCTGTAGGTCTTCTGGCTGTCGGCGAAGATTGGAATCTTGCCTTCGGGAAGATCGTAGATGAGTTCGAGTTTGGCTTCGTCAAAGCGATATTCGTACTCGACGGCAACCTGCTTAACGAGGTTGACGATGTCCATCTGAACCGGCTCGAATTTGATGTTGCCGGTGGTGGCTTTGGTCACTTCGAAGAGGTCTTCGATTAAGTGCTTCAGGCGGTCGGAGCGGACATTCAGGATATCAAGGTACTCGGCGCGCTTCTCAGGCGAGAGGTTCTCGTCCTTAAGAAGGTCGATGTATGTGATGATGGCGGTCAAAGGTGTCTTGATGTCGTGAGAAACGTTGGAGACGAGCTCCATACGCATTCTTTCGCTGGCAACTTCCTTGCGGACTGCCTCGCGGATGCCTTCCTGAATTTTGAGAACCGAAGGTCTGAAGGACTCGTACACGCCGAGGTCGTCGGGAAGGGCGGTGTCTATCTGGCCTTCCGCCATCTGATTCGTGACGGAAAGGAGCATCTGATACTGCGCCTTGATGGTCTCAAGATACTTAAGCAGTGTTGCAAAAAGAATGAATGAGTAAATTACAATACCTATCCAGCCAAAAAACCACGCTATGCAGCAAAGGCCGACGATGATTGCGTTGATGATAACGAATTTCTTGACTGCCTTGCGAAGGTCGCCGCTTAAGTCGATGTGGGAGATTTCGTAGAAGTAGTCGCTCTTTTTCTTTTTAATAAAGAGTATGAAACGATAAATCCACGAGCGGCGCCAGAAATTGTTGCGGTCGTTGATGATTATGTTGTTGATTTCAAATACGATGTACCAAACGATGATGCCGACAATAAACTTACATATAATAGAAGAAACGTATCCGGAGCTTAAGCGATAGGACAAAGAATCCGAATCGGAGCTGTAATACGCATGAATCATAAACTGCGAATCATCCGTAACTTTATATGCAAGCAAAATCATGGCAAGGAGAACTTCGGGGTTGATCTTGAAGATTCGTTCTTTCCAGAGTTCGTTCTTTCTTTCTTCTTTATATAAGAAAGGAATCCATGCATAAATGATAATCAGCCAGCCGCTGTAGTCCTCGCCGGTAAGCAGCGAGAAAGCCCAGAGGATTGCGGCGTAAATTGCCGCGGCGATTGTGCCTGAAATTATCCATCGTTTCATCGTTGTGTTCATAAAGTGTCCTTTACTGTTTCTCAATCTTGTAGCCGACGCCCCACACTACCTTAAGGTACATGGGTTTTTTGGGATCGACTTCAATTTTCTCTCTGATGTTACGTACGTGCACCATGATGGTGTCGGTATTGATGGCTCTCTCGTTCCAGACGGTCTCGTAGATTTCGTCTGAAGAAAAAACGCGGCCGGGACTCTTCATCAGAAGCTCAAGAATCTTAAACTCGATGGGAGTGAGTCTCACAGGCTCGCCGTTTACGAAAACTTCCACCGTATCCTGGTTAAGTTCAAGGCCGCCGACTGACAAAATTCGGTCCTGTTTCTCATTGTCCGAACCGGTCAATTTATTCATAAAGCGCGAATATCTGCGTAAATGTGCATTAACTCTCGCAAGAAGTTCAAGGGGAGTGAAGGGTTTGGTGATGTAATCGTCGGCACCCATGTTAAGGCCCATAATCTTATCCACTTCCTCGGACTTTGCGGTAAGCATTATTACAGGGAAGTCGTATTCTTTCTCCCGCATCTTAAGAAGCATCGTGATTCCGTCCATAACGGGCATCATGATATCGAGAATCGCAAGGTGAATGGTCTCGGTCTCAAGAACCTTGAGTCCTTCCGCGCCGTTACCTGCCTGATATACTTCGTAGCCCTGATTTTTCAGGTAAATCTCGATACCGCTTCTGATTTCTTCGTCGTCTTCTACCAAGAGAATATGATATTTGTCGTCCATAGGCACCTCATTATTAGGAATCATGGATATGTATTGTATATCCATGATGGCGAACATTAGCTTTAAAATGTTTGCCATGCGGAGCATTCCGCAGTTCTTTCGGTATTTCACGAAAGAATTGATTCCTCTATTATTATAATTTTAGTAGTTTCACTGTCATTATACATCCTGTGGGCGATAACGGGAAATGCCCCGAACGAATTTGGCAGGACTTTTCCCCTTATCTCCACGCTACCAATATAAACTTCAAAACTAAAGTTAAAGTCCACAAAAATCTGTTGATTTTCTAAAGAAAGGCTTTAGAGTGTCGGCGCGCTTTCTTTGGCGGGCGTATTGAGGGCATTTTGCTGGCATTTTCCGGGCAAAAGAAAACTCCCGACTGCTTGAGCCGGGAGTCTGTTGACTATGTTTAAATATCCGCTTCGATAAGTCCGTAGGTGCCGCCTTTACGCTTGTACACTACGCATACCTGATCGCTCTCCGCATTGACAAATACGAAGAAACTGTGTCCGAGAAGCTCCATCTGAACGCAAGCATCCTCGGGATACATGGGCTTGATGTCGAAACGCTTGGTTCTTACAATCTTAATCTCTTCATCGTCGATGTAGTCATTCTCCATGAAGTCCTGCTTGAAGGAGCCTGCGCCCTGATTTCTGTCGATAATCTTGGTCTTATACTTCTTAAGCTGACGCTCGATAATTTCTTCCACCAGGTCGATGGAAACGTACATATCGTTGGAAACCTGTTCTGAACGAATTATATTACCCTTAACCGGAATCGTAACCTCAATCTTCTGTCTTTCTTTCTCAACGCTTAAAGTAACGTGCACCTCCGTATCGGGAGTAAAGTACTTCTCCAACTTGCCGATCTTATCCTCAACAGCAAGTCTTAAGCCCTCTGTCACATTAATGTTCTTACCTACTATGGTAAACTTCATACACATCACCCTTTCTTAAGTGGTATTGTATTGCTCTCTTTAGTATGACAATTATACCATATAGTCTGAAAATAATCTATTAAATTTTATACCTGTTTGTTAATTTATTTCTTAAACCTTTATAAACAGCCAAAAAAAGTCTTCTGGTACTATCGTCACGGTTTTTATCCACACAATATTTTGAGCAAAAAGTCAATAGAAAAAGCATATTTTGTCCTTTTTAACCCACATTTCGGCAGTTTGACTCAAGAACAGACGTTTAAAAACGGCCGTTTTCGTATTAGATTTTACAGTCAATTATGGTGGACATTGTGGATAACTCGGTTGAAAAGTCACTTTTCGCCCAAAATCGCCCCTGTGAAATTGTGGATAACTTTTTGCCACCACCCCTGTCACTTTTACTGTTTTCGTAAATTGACACCCCTTTTTGTACATTTTCCACAACCCCTTAAAAAAGTCGACACGCCTGAATTTTTTCATTGACTGATTCGGTCGCGATGGTTTTTAGGCCTTTGGTACTAGGCTTTCCTCACATCGGCAGCTCGGAGGAGGACGGATGGAAAGGGGCCCGCCACTGCTTCGGCTACCTCCACCTGCAAATGTGCCCCTTCATATTCTCCGACCACTCACGTTATCCACACCTCCACTCCACATCGTGGGCACACAAAAAGGCATCAGTATAACCTCCGATGCCTTTCTATCCTCACTTATGTATATTCACAGTGTGTCAATCCTACACTTCTCTTCTATTTTGGATAAGTCCTCTGATATGTACTGCCGGAACTCAAGCAATTCCTTCGTCCGAAACTCTTGCGGGATGTCTTCTTTGGCATAGTTTTCGCTCCACTGTTCATTGTCCCAAATAGAGTTGTGCGGTTTGCAAGAAAAGCAGAAAGTTTGCTTGCCCTCGGTAATGGCGCTCATAATAGGAATCATTCCGCTTTCGCTTGTGTATTTCATATAGTAAGCGTATAGAGTCGGTACTCTATTGTTATTAAGCAACAGCAGATAGAAAATGCTTTCTATGATGCTATCGGTCCGGCTCACAATTCTTTCGTGGATCCAGGGAGCGTAAAGCAAACCTGCGTACAATTTGTTCCCATATCGGTCAGCCACATCCGTCCAGTGGGCTTCTTCTTTTTTCATTCTTTCTTCGAATTCAGTTGGGGACAGCAATTCGTATTCTTGGTGGAAGCAGTTAAAGCCATGCCACTTTCTGTATGGTAGTGTCGCATCAATCAGAATCAGTTCTCCGTTACTCCTGACCGCCGCGCAGATATGGTCCTGCTCGTCGCCGTAACAATCCTTGTGAACATACGCGTACATTGCTTCATATCCAAGTCTTATCAACACCGAAACTATCAGATTCGAATAATCCCCGCACGTCCCGGATTTCATGGAAATAACATCCAAATCGCTCCTTTGCAAAGGGAAAAAGGGCGCATTCAATCTGCTGTATTCCACATTTCTGTCGAACCAGTTCAAAAGGTCTGTGGCAACTGTATTTAGATTGCTTTTGTCGTGGATATTCTCTGCGATGAATTCTTTTATTTTATCGTCATTAATGTGAATGTAGGTCACGGTATATCATCCTATTTGGGTATAGTATAAGAAACCGGCTCAAGCCCAAGGGCTTTCGTAACAGAGTTCTTTCGCGGCTTGATTGTTACTTTTTGTGAGCTAAGTTGAATTTCACCGAAGCCATCAAGCGAACGAGTTATCTGCAAGTCCTGTTCCAATACAAGTTCGTCGCTTAAGTCAAACACTTTTAACAGTGGGAAATAACTGCCATCGTCTAGATATCTCAAATAGAGCACTGCCTTGTTCTTGGCGCCGGTTTTTTCTTTGAACTTCATAGTCATTTTTTCGCCATTAATCACAGCGTCCCGAATACACTCGCGGGCCATATTCGCTTGCGCATCATCGGTACAGAAACATTGAACCAGAACCTGCTCAACGAGTTTAATTACGTCTTCGATGCAGTTATGTCCCTCAAGAGTATCCCAAAACGCCCGGCTAACCTCAACATCAAAGTATCTATACCACGGAAAGTATTTATCAACAGGCCTCTTTGCCATAGCAATCTTACCTTCTACCGGGCACGTCGTGAAATTGACATACAAATGGTCGAATTCGCCAAGCGAAAAATCGCTCTCCCGCAGTTTCATAACAATTCTGCGAATAATAATTTTAAGCTCTTTGTTACCAAAGCCTGCAGGATTATAACCGGCTACGTTTTCCTTATCGCTTCTGTAAATTCTGATGTCACTGATTATTGCCATAACCCCTCCCAAGCTGCGCCGTCATCACAATTTTACACATTGTACTTCCCAAAATAAAGCCCAAAATACAATCTACTTCCGCGTTTTAAGTTGTATATCAAATCATTTGACAACGGTTTCTTTTTCCGCTATATTAATCCTCATCTCGGAATCCCGTGTCGGGAATCCGTTTTACCTGATTGACTTAACTTAATAAGGAGAACCTATGTACAATTTAATGCTCAAACGCCGGGAGTCTCTGCGCGCGCAGATTGAAGAGTGCCTGCGCATAATTGGCGCCGCTCCGCCCGGGAAATTGGAGATTCATAAGAATAACTCTTCCGTTAAATGGTTTGTTAAAGCCGATGACGGTCCCCGCACCTACCTTCCTCGCTCGGAAGTTGAAAAAGCTGAGCGCCTGGCTGAAAAAGGAATTACGCTATCACGCCTTTCTATTCTCGAGAAAGAACTCCGCGCAACGGAGATGTATCTTAAGCACTTCCCCAAAGAATCGGAGATCTCCGCCAATGCTGAAAAGGCATCGCAATATGCTGAACTAGTCACTGCTCCTGATACACTCCCATGGCACTTGCAACCGTTCAACAGCAACCCCGCTTTTCCCGAGAAACTTAAACACCCCAGTGCTTCCGGCCATATTCTTAGATCTAAATCGGAACGTCTGATTGATATGTCGCTGTTCTACCGCGGTGTCCCCTTTCGCTATGAATGTGAAGCTCGAATTGGAGGCATTATCTCCTATCCCGATTTCACTTTCTACAACGAGCGCACCGGCGAATATCGCTACTGGGAGCACTTTGGCATGATGGATGATCTACAATACAAGCGAAGAGCATATGACAAAACAGAATTCTATATTTCAAACGGCTTCATCCCCAGCGAAGACGTATTTTTCACATACGAAACATCCCAATCGCCCCTGACCATAAACTCCGTAGATAGAATTATTGATTATATCGTTGATTGGCTGGCGTTTTGACCTTCTTTTGCCGCCCCTGATCAGGCAGGTTATCCCAATACGAAAAAATCTTCGAATTGGGATAACTTTTTGCGTTTTTTGAGCCGTTTTATCTACGTTTTATCCCAATATGAAAAAAAGTTGAAATTGGGATAAGATTTCGCTGATTTTTTATCCCAATTCTGCATTTTTTCCGTATTGGGATAATTAGTTTACATAACTAAGTGATTGGGAGCTTTTTTTATCCCAAAATTACATTTTTTTGATATTGGGATAATTTCCCGGCAAAAGAAAGAATTCGGCGCAAAAAAGTCGCGAAAAAACAAGGAGAAAGAGCGCGAGAACGCATATCCCCGGGTGGCGGGAGCCTGACGGTATAAAAAAACCGCTCCGCAGGAGGGCTGCGGAGCGGGGGGTGTTAGAATATGCGCCGGATGGCGATGATTTTGGCGAAGGTGGCGGAGCCGATGCAGATACCGTCTTTGGGGGTGGCTGCGTGGACTATGCGTCCGTCGCCCATGTAGATGGCTACGTGGCCGGAGTAGAATAATAAGTCTCCCGGAATAGCCTGGTCGAGGGAATCAACTGCGTAGCCGGAGCTGCGCTGGCCGGTACGGGGGAGCTTTACGTCGAAGTGGGCGTAGATGCTCTGGACGAAGCCGGAGCAGTCGGCGCCGTTGGTAAGGCTCGTGCCGCCGTGCACGTAGGGGTTACCGACGAATTGCACCGCGTAGTCTACTACTTGCTGACCGAGCGAGCTGTCGGTGTTGACGTTGGCGGCTGCCGCTTCGCGGGCCGCTGCGTCGGCAGCTTCCTTGGCTTCCTTGGCCTTGATGGCGGCCAGGGCGCGCTCCTCGGCCTCGCGGCGGGCCTTATCCTCGGCCGCCTTGCGGGCACGCTCTTCTTCTATGGATTCGGCCTCCACGAATTCGGTGTGAAGGTCTACGTATTCAAGTGAAATGTAACCTGCCTTGTTATGATAGGTAACCTTGGCGAAGCCGTCTTCCTTGGCGGTTACTACAAGCTCGTCACCCTTAGAGAAGGTTCCGAGTATCGACGAATCGGTGTTAGGCTGCTCACGTACGCGTAACTTAGCGGTGTTGATAACCGCATAAGTGGTCTCGACATCACGCGCAATCTTCAAAGCGTCGGTGCCGCGCACAACATACTCGGACTTAACGTAACCTGTTACGCTACCGCTCTTAACCTTGACCCATCCGTCCGTTTCCTCCAGGAAATGGCCGACAGAATTGTTGTAGAGCTTACCGAGCACCTCGGACTTCGCATCGGGCTCCTTACGTACATTCACGTAATCATTAACCTGCGCGATTACAAGATCCGCATACTGTCTGTTGTCTACAACTTCTACCAAAGGAGCTTCACTTACTCCTACAGGTATCGCCGCATAGGCCTTATCGCCTCCCACAGCGAGTACCGCGAGCCCCACTACAAGGGCTCCCCATAACATCTTCTTCCTCATATCCCTTTAAATTCCTTATCTTATATCCTGCTGAACGCTGGAAACCGCATTGGCTCCATCTGCTACAGCCGTAATTATCTGGCGTATAGGCTTCTTACGAATATCGCCTGCCACGTAAATTCCCTTAAGACTGGTGCGGCAATCCTCGCCGGCAATAACATAGCCGTTCTCGTCCATGTCCACCATGTCCTTAAGAAGTCCCGTGCCGGGTCTGATACCTACAGCCACAAATGCACCGCGCACCGCAATATCGGTGTCAGCGCCTGTCTTCTTATTATGAACAGTTACGGATTCAAGTCCGTCGGTTCCGTTAAAAGAAACCACCTCGCTGTCCCATACAAACTCAACATTCTCACAACTCTCAAGTGACTCCACCAAAGAATGAGCCGCTCTTAACGTATCTCTTCTGTGAATCAGATAAACCTTGGCAGATGTTCTTGCAAGGTAAATCGCATCTTCAACAGCAACATCCGAACCGCCGATAACGCAGACATCACGCTTCTTAAAGAAAGCGCCGTCGCATGTCGCGCAGTACGAAACACCCATGCCCGCAAGCTCTTCCTCGCCGGGAGCATTAAGGTGAGCATGAACCGCACCTGTTGCAAAAATAACGGTTCTCGTATCATAATCGCCTTCGGCCGTGGTAACTCTCCACGCCTCGCCGTTCTGGGAAATCTTCTTAACGGACTCGCATCTCTTCTCGATACCGGTGCCCATCGCATGCTGCGAAAACTTCTCACCAAGTTCCAAACCCGAAATTCCGGGAAGTCCGAGATAATTGTCTACTTCATAAGTA
>JAEEGK010001551.1_pt1 | contig 57795 bp, 47 predicted proteins | sample 8958771 | NCBI WGS metagenome assembly JAEEGK01 (sample SAMN16246547, study PRJNA631951) | gut metagenome | biome: gut microbiome; feature: rumen; material: SC-attached | host: Bos | place: Iran: Karaj | collected 2018-10 | reverse complement strand
TACGACGGTGGCCCCGGCCAGTACAAGGACCTCATGTCCTTCGGTATGCCCTACGACCTCGTGATGCCGGGCACGGTGACCGATGCCGGCATGGGCGAATACGACGGCCGGGTGATTCATTATCAGCTTGGTGGCGAGCGCCTCATACCCGGTGCCTACACCATCAGCGCCACCTCGCGCGCCGCCAACGTCTGGGCCTTCATCGTGACGCTGCTGGTCATCGTCCTCGCCGTCGGCAGCTGGTTCTATCAGAGGAAACGAAAATAGACCGAAGCGAGATTTGTCAGAGAGTATTTTCATCTTTTTTCCGTTTTGGATGTCACAAAACGGACTTTTTTGCGTATATAGAGTAAACAACGCCCAAGAATGACGCAAGAGGAATTCAAGGAGGAAGCCCAGCGACTGCGGCCCCGGCTGATGCTGACGGCGCGCCGGTATCTGGGTGACGACGATGCCGAAGACACGGTGCAGGACGCCCTGCTGCGGCTGTGGCAGATGGTTGGCGAACTGCGGCAGCCCATCGACGCGCTGGCCCTGCGCCTGACCCGCAACCTCTGCATCGACCAGGTGCGCCGCCGAAAGCCCACGGTGATGCTGACCGACAGCGGCGGGACAGACCTGGCTGACGGCGACGACGAGCGCATAGAGCGCATGATGGCCGTCGTCAGTACCCTGCCCGACCTGCAGCAGACCATCCTCCGGCTGCGCCACCTTGAGGGAATGGAAATGAACGAGATTGCCGACCTGACAGGTAGCAGCGAGGTGGCCATACGCAAAGCCCTGAGCCGCGCCCGACAGGCAGTAAGACAAAAATACATGAAGCAATATGAGTAGCATCCTTAGAATACGCACGCTGACAGACCGCTTCTTCGACGGCACGACCACACTCGAAGAGGAGCAGGAACTGTATGACTACTACCGGCGCGAGCAGGCACTGCCCGCCGACCTCGCTCAGCTGCGCCAGCTGTTCCTGGATTTTGCTGCCGTCCAGTTCGTTGATGAGCAGGCGGTGAACGTCAACGTCAACAAACCGCGTCGCTGGCTCCGCTGGGCTGTTGCAGCCTGTGCCGCCCTGCTGATAGTCGCAGGTGCAACGGTGTGGCTGAACAGTGGTCAGCAGGGCGACGACGAGTGTGTGGCCTATATCTACGGCGAGCGTACCACCGACCGCGACGTGGTTCTCAGCGAGATGCAGAAGACGATGGCCGCCGTGGCCGACGACGGCAGCGACGAGGTGGAGAAGCAACTGAAGATGATGTTTGGCAACGATAAATAAGTATGAAGATATGAAGCGATTCCTTATGATGATGACAGTATTACTGTCTGCCACACTTGCCGGAGCGCAGACAGGGCTGAAGATTAACGACCTCTTCGAGGGGCGCATCATCCCGCAGGAGCGGATGATTGAGACCCGCGTGCGGGGCAAGACGTTGGTCAAGTACCAACTTAGCTACTACCGCAGCGTTCGGTTCACTGCTAGCGAGGGTGAGGCTGACCGGGTGCTGAAAATAGTTGAGGACGACAGCAAGGGCCACTTTGCTACTGGCGGCAAGTCGCGCAAGACGGTGTTCGGCAAGGAGCACAGCATTAACTATAAGACGCAAGTGCGCAGACAGGGCGACCGCAACTGCTTCCTCTGCTATCAGGTTTGGTGGAGGGGCAACACGTCGGATCGTGAGGTGACCGTCATCTACATGGAGGGCAGCGTCAAGAGTCTGGAACAATTAGAGGAACGATTAAACAATGACTAAGATATGAAGAAACTCATGACTATCATGGCGCTGGCTGCCCTGACGTTGGCGGCCGGCGCACAAGAAAACGACACCGTCGTCATCCATAACCCCAGGAAAGTGACCATCGTCACGGGCGACTCGTTGCAGCGCATCATCGTCAGCGGCAAGGAGGGCGACGACAAGTTCACGTACCAGAACACCATCCGGCTGGTGGACTCCAACTATGTCAGCACCACCCGCATCGGCCGCGACCGCTGGGAGCTGATGCCCAGTGTGAAGGTGGGCAGGAAAAAGGACGACCCAGAAGGTCGCGTCTACTACAACACCATATCTGCCCATTTCGGCATCGGCTTCACAGCTCCCACCAAGGCTGATGCACGCACCGACTTCTCTACCTTCAAGTCGTGGGAGATATTTGCCACTATCGCGCAGTGGGACCACTATTTTGAGCGTCGCCACCGCAACTCCGTGTCGTTAGGTTTCGGTATCGACTGGAAGAACTACCGCATGACCGGCGACACACGGTTCGTGAAAGCGCCCAATGGCAACGTTGACCTCGAGAATTATCCCTTGCAGGTGTCGCCCGACTTCTCGCGCATCAAGGTCTTCTCCCTGACGGCCAACCTGGGCTTCACCCATGACTTCGACAAGGACTTTTGGATTGGCTTCGGCCCCGTGGTGAACTTCAATGTCTATGGCAGCATGTTGACGGAATATTCCCTGTATGGCGACGACATCAAGAGACTGGAGCGCCACATCCGCCAGCGCCCCATCACCATCGACTGGATGCTCCGCGTGGGCATCATGGGTGTCCCCCTCTATCTAAAGTACTCGGGCGACAACGTGCTGAAGGACGGCGGCGTGAAGTTCCGCTCGCTCTCGTTCGGGCTTTATCTGTAAAGTGCGCGTGTAGATTACATACACAATAAAAAAAGGTTCCGGGGCTCAACCCGGAACTTTTTTTCTCCCTGACTGCAATGTTTCCATATCTTTCTGCGTATATATAAACAGAGACAGAAAACAGCATGACCGAGACAGACCTGATAGAGGGACTGCGCAGGCAGAGTCCCAAGGCACAACAAGAGACCATCGACCGCTACGGCCGCGAGGTCTTCGCGCTGGTGGTGCGGCTCGTCGCCGTCACTGAGAATGCCGAGGAAGTGTATCAGGATGTCTTCATGAAGGTGTTCAGTAACATCGGGCAGCACGACGCCGGGCGGGCATCGCTCCGCACATGGATTTCGCGCATCGCCTACAACGAGGCCATCAGCTTCCTGCGCCGCAAGCGCATGCCCGTCGTTTACTTCGAGGACCGCAGTCATGAGGCCGACAAGCTGTCGGACGCTGAGGTGGACGAGACGCTGGGGCACGCCAATGTCGAGACGGTGCAGCTGATACGCGCTGCCTTGAAGCACCTGCCGCCGGAGGAACGGGCGCTGGTGACGATGTTTTACTACGAGGAGCGGAGTCTGAAGGAGATTGCCGACATCACGGAGTCGATACCCACAACGGTGGCCTCGCGCCTGAGCCGAACGAGAAAGAAACTTTATAGAATCATAAAAATGTTACAGTCATGAAGGAGGAACAACTCAACGCCCTACGCCAGCAGGACAACGCCCTGCTCGAAGCACTCAGACAGGACGAGGCCGAGCTGCCGCAGATGCCCGCCGACCTCAACGCCCGGCTGATGGAGCGGATGGCACAACAGAAGCCGGTGGCCAAGTCAAAAAGGCTTTGGCCGTGGGTGGCTGCCGCCTGCGTCGCCGCATTTATCATTGTCAATATCATGCCGCCAAAAGCCTCAACGCCAAACCCATTCCCGCAAAAAGCCTCACCCCCAGCCCCTCTCGCAAAGGAGAGGGGAGTGGTTACTTCTGAAACGCTCATGGCGGAGAAACCCATGATGGTGGAAGCGGAGATGGAGGCAGCACAGCCTGCTGCTGCTCCGACTAAGGTTAAGAAAGCGAAGACGCAAACCATGGTCGCCAAGCGCGACGTGGCTCTTCTGGCACAGGAACCGACGGCTACAGAACCTGTAACGTCTGAAATGAAAGCTGAGGAGGAGACAAAGCCGGAGTTGGCGCAGGCCGTAACTCAGGATGCCAAGACCGTGACGCTGAAGGAGCACGACATCCCCATCACACGCCCCGAGAACTATAAGTATACCCCCGAGGAAATAGCACTCCTGAAAAAGCAGGCCGACGAGGCTTACCTGAAGTGGGTGGAACTGGAACTCGAAATAGCAAAACATCACTTAGAACAAACAGCACAACAGTGATTTAAAAACAACGGATTAAACGGATTTTACGAATTTAACGGATTAATAGAATATGAAACGGATCTTTATCATGCTGCTCATCGTTAGCAGCGCCATTACAACCACAAGTGCCGAACCAACGGCAGCTCCCCAAAAGAAGCCTGTGGGCGTCATCGCCACGCTGAATGACATTATCCAGAAGTTTGGCTTGAACGAGGGACAGGTGTTCTCTGTGAACCGCAACCCGAACACAGGTATCATGGAGTCGAGCACGAAAATTGTTCCCTTTTCTTGTCCTACCAGCGAAATCCATAACAATAACTTGCTGAAAGCCGTAAGCATAAACTTCCAGAAGGAAGAGCCGCTGTCCTATCAGTTTCAGCACATACAGCCAGGCAGCAACGAGAACATCTACCTCATGGTCATCGACAACGACGGTAAGGGCAACAATGTGCGCATTCGCTCCAATAAGCGTCAGGAGATGTGGATGATGTGCACCAAGAATCCCGAGAACCCCCAGTTGCGCGATGCCTATGCCGTTACGTGGGAACTCTCTGAAGACAAGCAGAAGGCGATGGGCACCGTCTACATGATTACCTCGCTGCGCCCCGATGTCTATGTGAAGAATTTAGAGACCTCAAAGAAGACGTTCAAGATTGAGGGCCGCGTGGATGCCGACATCAAGGACTCGCTCTACAATATCTATATTGCCAACACCGCCGAGGAACTTGAAAGGATTGGCGACGACGACTACGTGGCCTGCGTGCCCGTCATCAACAAGCGCTTTGAATGGCAGACGGAGCTGGACCACCCCGTCGTGGGCCGCCTGCGCTGCATCTTCCCTGACGGCGAGCTCTGCTCAGCCTGGATCAACCTCGACTTCGTGCCCGGCGAGACCTACCGCATCACCGTCCACAACGGCTACTACGACGAAGACCGGGACTATGAGCGCCGAGTGGGCCGACAGTCGGGCAAGAGCTTGCTGAACGAACGGCAAAGCCGCGGAATAGACGATGTGGTAGCTGACGAATTGATGAGTGACGACATCGTAGAAGATACCGTGGTCATCGACACCATACCCGGCTACAACGAACCCGTCACGCCCCGCCAGTCTTCAAGATGGGAGCCGAAACCCGAGCAGATGATGCAGATAGAGGCAAAGGGAATGGCCATGAAAGCCAATATGGATGCCATCAAAGCCACATACGCCTCCTTGGAACCACACTTCAAGATGAAGTCACTCACAGGTTCAGACCGTATTTTCGAGCAGATTACCAAGCTCAACAAGGATTTGGACGCGAAGTTTCAGGACTTCATCAAATACCTGAAAGGCCTCGACGTGCCGCCAACTGAAAAAGCAGAGAAAACTAATACGATTGGCGAGGTACACAAACAAATCCTGAAGTTCTACACCGAGCAGAACCAAGGATTCACGGAGATGTACAAAAAGGTGGGCGTGCTGACTAAGGCGGCGCAGAAGACACAAAAATACATCAACGGTCTCACTGAGAAGTACATGAAGGAGATGAGCAAGGCTATTGTGGGGATGAGATAAAAGGAAAGATTGTATTGTCATTGCGCTGGCAGAACTTTTCCCCTCAAGCAGTCTAAGGCCGAGATCCAAGCAAGAGAGCGACTTTCTTCAAACAAGAGAGCTGCTCTCTTCAAGCAAGGTGAAAATCCTATGGCAAAAAGCGGGAGCCCGTTCGTTTAGTCGTACCTCTGAACATCGTCCGCAGTCCCTACTTTCCGAAAAACCTGCCTAAAAATTTGTTTTTCCGCTCAATTCGTTGTACCTTTCCTCTATAAATAGAAAACAAATTGCCCCGCCGAGGAAACTAAAACAGTTGAAAGTCTTGATATTGTCATACATCACCCTATACACGGCCTTGTTTTCAATTCCGTGTTAACATAAAGTGGTACTTTCCTCTTCGAGCTCGAAGCTATAGACAGGCTTTCATCGCCGCTCATGTTTTCGGTTAATTTGTGCACGGGGTTCTACGCCAGCATTTCTGCCATGCAGATTGCCACCACAAAGATAATAGCCTTTTCATGAGCGGTATATCGCTTGTCACCCGTTAGTGGCAGGTGACTTGCAATCTGGGTTGAAATCGACGTAGTCCTTCTCGTCGTGCAGCACATGCCACACGGCGATGAGCAGCTTTCGGGCCACTGCCACGAGGACTTTCATCTTGTTCTTCTTGCGGACTACCGTCTGATGATAGGAGAATCGACTGAAGAAGCAGTCCTTGGTGCGGCTTGCTCCCCATGCGCACTCGATGATTGTCTTCCGCAGGTAGACGTTGCCGTGAGTGATGCTGCGCGACTTGAACTTCCCGTTGGATACATCGTTGCGCGGCTTCAGTCCGCTCCATGATGCAAGGTGCGCTGCAGTCTGGAATTTGGTCATGTCGACTCCGATCTCTGCGATCAATGATGTGGCAGCACGTTCCTTGATGCCTGGTATGGTCATCAGCCTCTTGAATTCCTTGGGATAATAGGTCTGGCAGATTTTCACCATCTTCTGATGGCACTCCTGCTTGTTCTCCTCGGCGAGTGCTATCTCCGCCCTTAGCTGGCGCATCGTGTCCTTCTCCGCATCTGAGACTACTCCCGTCAGTGATTCCAGGATGGTTTCCCGACCGTGTTTGTTCACGATACGCCCATGTATGTGCTTGATTAGTTCCTCTGGGGCTGTCACGCCATTGCACAGATCATCAACCACATCCTTGTAGCTCTTCGTGTCTGTATTGGAGACATAGTTGCTCAGACGGATGTTGCAGCGCTGCATGACGGCATCAAGCTTCGACAGCTTTCTGACTATCTCCACGTCGAGGTCGAAAATGCGGCGGTCGTACTGCCGCAGTTGCTGGATCCGCTCAGGTGGGACGAAGCTGCCGCGAATCAAGTCTTTCTGTGTACACTCCGCTATCCACTGGGCATCTTTCACGTCACTCTTGCGTCCTGGAAGTTGCTTGATGAAATAAGGATTCACAAGCTTTAGGCGGAAGTGCGGTTCAAGAACGCGCCAAATGGGAATCCAGTACATCGCTGTACTCTCCATAGTAACTTCCGTGACACCGCGACGTCTCATGTCAGAGCACATCAACTGCAACTCTTTGGTTAAAACTCCATAAACTTTCTCGAAAATCTCGCCATCATCGCACAAAATACAAAGATAAACTGTATCTTTGTGGACGTCAAGGCCACATACTGCTCTCATAAGCCTACGATTTTGAAGTTAAACATAAATATTATCGCTTCAAATATACAAAATAATTGTGACTTAGAGCACGGAAAAGAATAGGATTGAGCGTATGTGAGCCTTGATTTCTAACTTTTCGGGGCAATTTGTTCACATTTTTATCTAAACTGGCTTATAATCTCAAAAATTTTATATAAATTTGCAGCAAGAAACTCTAAACAACGAGAATTATGGAAGCAAGAACAATGAGTAACCCGACTGGCCGCATGGCCCGCGTCATATCGGCCAAAGTACGGCTGAGCGGCAGGACGGACAAGCCGAAGAGTGAAATTCTGACCATAGAGGAATTTGAACGCCGCGCAAAGGATGGGACACTATAGCAAGAACCTCGGCCCGTTGGCCGACGAGGTGGTCACCGAGTGCGAGTTTGTCACCCTCGACCAGAAGCGCAGAGTGAAAGCTGTCCGCACGATGTGGGACACGGGCAGCAACGCCACCATCCTCTCCACGGCTCTCATTCGCGAACTGTGTCCCGACCTGTTCGGACAGGGCGGCATGAAGGGCATTGGCGGCGAGTCGGAGAACAACACGTATCTCATGCACATCATTTTGCCGACTGGCGACGTCATCACCTACCAAGAGGTGTATGCTGGCGAACTTTCGGAGTGCGACGCCATCATCGGGATGGACATCATCAATCTAGGTCACTTCCACTTAGACCTCTGTCAGGGAGAGACCACTTTCACATTTAGCCTGCCAAACGAGTAGCCTTCTCCACTGACTTTATTTCCTCTGAAATAACTATCCGCCGAGACATCACTACGATGCCCCGGCGGTTTTTCTATATAATTGTCTACGGACTATAAGGACTGAAAGGACTATCGGCTTCGCCAGCGAAGCCATAAACTCCTTTCCTCCTAAACTCCTTAGCCCCAAAATCTCTGCGGGGATAATTGTCTAAGGAGTCAAGGAGGAAAGGAGGGGCGCCTTCGGCGCTTGCACCGACAGTCCCAAAAGTTCTTTGCAAGCAAAGCGACCAAAGGTCGAGTGCATTAAGTCCGTAGAACAAAATAACGCCATCTTTAGCGGGAATATAGGAAAAAAAGTGTTATCTTTGAGCTTCGCTCGAAGATAGGCTGCATCTGACTTTCTGTCGACCTCTGTCGCGACTCGGCCATCGATGCAAGCATCATGGCTCTCGCTGCTCCATCGGTTCGGAAATACAAAGAAAAACTAGTTTTCCTTTGGTATTTCGCTCGATTTGCACTAACTTTGCACGCGGAAACTCTAAACAACGAGAATTATGGAAGCAATCGTAGAGAGAACACCGAGGACGGTCACCGTCCGCATGAGTACCCGACGCTGGAACCGAATGCTTCAGCTGGAGCAGACCTACAAGCTTGCTCGCATCATCAAGCGCAGCATGAAGCAGGTGGAGGATGAACCGAGCATGACTCCCGAGGAGGCCATCGAAGCACTGAGAGCGCTATGAGAGTAAGAATCTCAGAGGATTTCAGAGCCTCATACAAGCAGCTGAAGAAACGCCACAAGTCGCTGGAGGCAGACTTTGAACGCCTGCTTGCTTCGCTGCTCGAAAACCCCATGCAGGGCGTGGAGCTGCCGGGCGGTGCGCGTAAGGTCAGGATGGCCTACCAGGAAGAGGCCGAAGCCAGGAAGCGTTAACGCCAGCCTGAACATTCACCTGAACGTTGACACATAGAGAAGGGACGCCTCTTCGATCAACTTGATCAATGAGCCGTCCCTCTTGTTTCTTTACCTTGTGTCAGTCCGATGCTTAAAACAAAGTCCGTGTCAATCCGTGTCAGTCCGATGCTAAACCATTACAGGTAGGCGAAGCTACTCATGGACGTAGAGGTTCCATCCGAGGTAGGTCTCGATGGCCTCGCGGACTATGTCGACGACATCGGTGCGGCACATGGCGACATGGTGTTCGAAACCGTTCTTGCAGATATACTTCATCAGCGTCTGCAGGTTGTCTACCTTTGTCACGGCAATGCAGCCGTCCATGCCGTAAGGGTCGTTGGTAATCTCGCCCTTGCCGAGGTAAGCCTTGATGCAACCCTTCGGGTCGTCGGTAGAGATGCGGAAGAAGGTGAATGGACCCTCGCTCACCTTGGCATAGACAGCACCGAAGGTGTTGACCTTGCCGAGGGTACGTCCTAGGACGCCGAGCGGACCCAGTTTCAGGTCATTGTTGCCCACGAACTGGCGTGGGAAGTTACCGCAGTGGGTACATACGCACATGTTGCGCTCCTCGGCAAAGTTGTTGTTCCAGTCGAGCAGGGCAGGTGCGTTCTTCGAGGCGAGTGCCAGTGCATACATGGAGACGGCTCCGGCGAGGTCGGTCTCGCAGGCAGCAGGGATGAGCTTGTCTGAGAGCATGGACATGGTGATGCAGGGAGCGCAGCCGTAGTTCTGTTCCAGCGAGTCCCAGCACTGGATGGCAACAGCCTGCACGTCGTTGGCCTCTATCCAGTTTTCCACAGCAACACCGAACTTAGCCTGCAGGTTCAGTTTCTCACGATAGGCTTCAGGAACCTTGGCATAATTGCTGACACGGCTGCACATCTCCTTGAACTTCGGATCGTCATCGCTGACCTTCTGTGCAGCAAAGAGAATCTCGGAGAGATCGGCTGGGACCACGGTGATGCCACTGCGCTGCAGAAGCTTCTCACTGGCGCGGCAGGTATTGAAGCCCAGCGGTCGTGTGCCTATCTGTCCCAGTCGGCAGTGACGCAGCCCATTGACTACGCTGCAGACAGCTGCAAAGCGGTCAATGTCCTGGCGCAGCAGCGGACTATATATAGAATAGGTATGGAGTGTGGTGTCGGTGAAGGGAATGCCATACTGATACAGGTTGTTGCAGACGGAGATTTTTCCGCAGAAAGCATCGCGGCGGCTGTCCAGGTCCACCTTGTCGTTCTCGTCGTCGCAGGCTTGCACCATCACGGGTACGTTCAGGTCAGCATCGCTGATGGCATTGATGATGCCGATCTCGAAACCGAAGTTCGGCAGCGAGACGATGATACCGTCAATCTCGTCGCGGTGTTCGCGGAACTGCTTCGAGACCTTCAGCCCGTCCTCGCGGGTTTCTATACTGCTGCTGCCGGTAGGTGTGGCGTCTTCAGGCAGGATGATGTACTCGTAGCCGCCATCGTCCAGGGTCTTGAGTAACTGCTTGCGTACGTCGTGGGCCAACTCTGAATTGAAATAGGCGCGTGTACCGATAATCACGCCAAAACATGTCTTTCCGTTCTTCATAAATGTGTTCTGTTTTTAGTATTTGTTTTAGTAATTCAGCGCAAAGATAATGCAAAAAGTGCGAATGGCCAAAAAAAAGAATAAATACTTTCGTTCTGTTCGCGTTTTTCGTCATTCGGCACTTGCATTACACAGAGTAAGGATGAATCCAGCCCGACACCCGCACAGTTGTTTTTCGGCTAAGTCGAGCATGCCTCCCTGCTGTATCATCATCCGACGGCTCAGGGAAAGGCCAATGCCATTGCCGTTGCGTTTCGTAGTAAAGAACGGTACGAAGAGCGACTGGCGATTCTCGGCAGGGATAGGCAGACCATCATTGCCGATATAGAGTGAAAGGTGCTGAGTGGTGACTGAAGCCTCAATAACCATTTTCTCAGCTTCTGCTTCCACTGCATTCTTGGTCAGATTCATCAGTACCTGCCGAAGCATTCCAGCATCAGCGCGGACTACCATGTTGTCAGGCACATTCACTTCCCAGCTCAGTCCCGGATAGGCTTTACATACGTCGTCGAGCATCGGACGAAGAGGAATGACAGCCAATACGGGTTTCTCCAGTTCCGACATTTTCCGGTAGTTGGCCACGAAGTCGCTCAGATGGCGGCTGGTGTCGTAGATAGCCTGCAAGCCTGGCTCCAGCGGGGTGCCTTTCACATCGTTGCGGCCTAGCATTGACTGGCTGATGCTGGTGATGGGTGCCGTGGCGTTCATGATCTCATGGGTCAACACACGGGTAAGACGTTCCCATGATTCCACCTCGTTCTGGTTCACCTGCTGTCGGATGGTCTCTCCCAGTTGGTTCAGCGTCTGTTGCATGGCTCGTTCGCCTGGCAACATGCCATCGGTAGGAAGACGGAAGGTGAAGTCACGGTTACGGATGGCCTCCTGCATCAGGTGGGCGCGCAGACGCAGCTTCCGCTGATGGCGTACGAACCACGCCACCATCGCCACAATGATTACACCTATTATAATAATGATACTCATATTGTCTTGACTACGAATTACACGAATTTTGGTGTGCTTTTATTCTTGACTACGAATTATACGAATTTGGCCGCGCTGTAGATTAGTGACATTCGTGTAATTAGTGGTCGTTATAACCGTTTCATCTTGTTATAGAGCGTCTGCCGAGTGATACCCAGTAGTTCTGCTGCCTGGGTGAGATTACCATGACAGTGGTCGATGGTGCGGCGGATATGTTCCTTTTCCATCTCATCGAGGCTGACGATCTCGCTCTGCATGTCAAGCACATCCTTTAGTTTGTGCACCAGTTCGTCATTGTCCCAAGGTTTGGTGATGAAATCGGCAGCTCCGTTTTTCAGTCCTTTTACTGCCAGATTCACATCAGCGTAAGCTGTCAGCAGCACAACGGGTGTCTGAGGATGCTGTTTGCGGATGGTGCGAAGCCAGAGCAGTCCTTCCTGCCCGCTGTTTACCCCTAATGAGAAGTTCATGTCGAGCAGCACCAGGTCGATGGGCTGCTGGGCCATCAGTTTCAGAATGCCATCCGGTCGCTCCAAGGTCAGCACTTGTTCGAACAGACCTTCCAGCAGATAGTGCATCGCCGTCAGGATAGAGGCATTGTCATCTACAATTAATATCGCTCCGTATTGTTTCATCGTTGCTGTTTTGGGCACAAAGGTACGAATAAGAGAGCGAAAAGCCAAATTTATTTGAGCTTTTCCGAACGGGAGTGCCTTCGGCGAAGCCAGCTTTCATGTTTCTGTCTAAAAATCATACAGCCGACTGTCTAATTTTTAGACGATTTGCATCTTGGCGTTTCGTTAAGTGATGAAGAATAAATGAAAAGTGCTAATTTTGCAGTGTAAAACGAAACGATTATGAAACGACTGATAGGTTTATCATTTATCATTTGCCATTTGTCATTTTGCCCTGCAGGGGCGCAAGAGTGGACGGTGCAGCAGTGTATGCAGTACGCTGTGGAGCATAACCATGAGGTGAAACGTGCCGAGTTGGAACTCGACAACTACAAGGCACAGAAGACCCAAGCCGCAGGGAGGTTCCTGCCTTCCGTAGATGCCAGCATCGGTGCCCAGTACAACTTCGGACGTGCCATTGACCCTGAGACCAACGGTTATACCGATGTGAATACCTTTAACAATGGATATTCCTTGTATGCTTCACTGCCGGTATTCGATGGTTTCGGCCGCATTCATGCACTGAAAGCCGCCAAAGCCAGTATGTTGATGGGACGGGCAGCCTTGCGCCAGAGGCAGGATCAGACAGCGCTGAATGTCCTGCAAGCCTATGTCAATGTGGCCTATTACGAAGGGATGGTCAATATGGCAGGAGAAAAAGTACAGGAGACAGAGCTCTTGTTGAAACAGATACGTCTGTTGGAGGAGGTGGGACGCAAGAGTGCAGCCGATGTGGCACAGGTGGAATCGCAGAAGGCAGAAGCCGACTACGAGCTGACCCGTCAGCAGAACCTCTATGCCTCTGCCATGCTGGAGCTGAAAAAGACAATGGCTTTCCCGTTAGGAGATTCTTTGCTGCTGTCAGTGGATGATGGGGACCGATGGTGTGATTCTGCCGATTCTTCGGCCAACCATGAACCAGTATCCAGGATTCATCCTGGACTTCAGCAGGCCCGTTACCAAATACAGGTTTCTAAACATGAGTGGCATCAGGCCCGTGCATCCCTTTTCCCCTCTCTCTCGTTGAGCACGGGTCTGAACACCTCTTACTATCACACCCTCCATTCTGGTGCCGGAGCGTCTTTCCACAATCAGTTCAAGAATAATAAGGGAGAGTATGTGGGGGCAACGCTGAGCATTCCGTTGTTCAATCGTTTGCAGAGCCTAACTAACATCCGCAGGGCCAAGAACAATTATCGGATAGCCCGTGAGGCATACGAACAGGAGCTGCTGGAATTGGAAAAACTCAGCTATGAGGCTTGGCAGGACTGGCGGGGCTATCTGAAGCAAGTGGAACAGATGACTCATAAGGTGGAGGCCGACAGTCTGGCTTATCAGCTGACGCGTCGGCAGTTCGAGGAAGGACTCTCGACTGCTATCGACCTGCGTACCACTTCAGCACAACTGTTGAATTCAAAGGCAACACTGCTGCAATGTCAGCTGATGGCAATGGTAAAGGAACAGTTAGTGCGTTATTATAAAGGCGAACAGATATGGTAATATAAAAACGTGGCACTGTAGTAAAAAAGTAAATAGTCATGGATAGAGTAATTGAAAAGACAAAAAAGCAGCGACTGATGAAGTACTGGCCATATGCAGCAGGAGGATGTCTCTTGCTGGTGATACTGGCTTGGGTGATATTCGGCAATCACGCCTCAACGCTGAAAGTGAATAAGGACGAACTGACCGTCAGCGACGTGCAGCGCGCTGAGTTTAAGGACTATGTGCGTACCAACGGACAGGTGATGCCCATTCAGATTGTTCAGATTTCGCCCGAGGAGGGTGGCATCGTGATGGAGAAGGTGGTCGAGGAGGGCACGATGGTGAAGAAGGGTGATGTCATCGTCCGCCTCTCGAACAGCAACCTCGACCTGCAGATTCTGAATGCCGAAGCCGAACTTGCAGAGAAGCAGAACCTGCTTCGCAATACCCAAGTGGCGATGCAACAGGACCGTCTGAACAACCAGACGGAGCAGGCCCAGCTGGATATGGACACCCAGCGCAAGCAGCGAACTTTCGAGCAGAACAAACGGCTCTATGGAGAGAAATTGATTAGCAAGGAAGATTATTTGCAGTCGCAGGAGGACTACCAGCTTTCTGCCAAGAAACGCTCTTTGGTCTCAAAGCGCCTGAAGCAAGACTCCATCTATCGCACCGTTCAGATGGACCAGATGGAGGACAACCTTCAGAACATGCGTCGCAATGTAGTGTTGGTTCGCCAGCGTAAGGATAAACTCGAAGTGCGCTCGGCCATCGACGGCGAACTGGGCTTGCTCGATGTGGAGCTGGGCCAGAGCATTCAGCCGGGACAGAAGATTGGTCAGCTGAACGACCTCAGCGACTATAAGGTTCAGGCACAGATTGACGAGCACTATATCGATCGTGTCCGTCAAGGGCTTACTGCCACTTTTACGCGGGGCGACAAGCAGTATCAGCTTCAGGTTCGCAAGGTCTATCCTGAGGTGCGCGAGGGCAAATTCCGCTGCGACTTCATCTTCAGAGGCGAGCGCCCTGAGAACATCCGCACAGGCCAGACCTACTATATCGACCTCGAACTGGGCCAGCCTGAGCAGGCCATCATCATCCCTCGCGGCACGTTCTTCCAGACCACAGGCGGCCAATGGATCTTCGTGCTCTCCGCCGACGGCAGCAAAGCCTATCGCCGCCCCATCCGCGTGGGCCGCCAGAATCCTCAGCACTACGAGGTGCTTGAAGGGTTGGAGCCGGGTGAGCGTGTCGTCACCAGCGGTTACGAAGCATTTAAGGACAATGAAGTATTAGTAATCAGATAAAGACAACGAATTAAACGTAATCGAGATATGAACATACTCAGAAACATGCTCTACATGGCACGTCGCTTCAAGACTGCGACGGTACTTAATTTCATCGGACTCACAGTAGCCCTAGCCGCCTTCTACCTGTTGATGACGCAGGTGGTGTATAATCGTTCTTACAATGCCTCCATCCCCGATGGTGACCGTGTCTTTCGCTTAGAGTCGAAGATGAACCCCGACGCACAGTGGGGCATCAACTGCAGCCGTCCTATCAACGCGCTCATAGCCAGGCTGCCACAGGTGGAGGCCGTATCGGAACTGTGCACATGGGTAGACTGGAGGGAAATAATCATCGGCGAGACCACAGTTGAGCATCCCTGTATCGGCACTAACCTGACGCCCTTCGGGGCTGTCGGCGCCCGCTGCCTCGACGGCCGCCTGTCGTGGGACGACTATGGGGAACACAGTGCCATCATCCCAGCCTCGCTGGCCCGCAAGGTCTTTGGGCGTGTCGACGTGGCTGGCGAGTCATTCTATTCAAAGAGCGACACACTGACCATACAAGGCGTCTATGATGACTTCCCCGACAACTGCTCAATGAAGAACAACGTCTATTATGCCAGCCGAAGAGACCTTGACGAATGGAGCGAATGGAGCTACAACCTCTACGTGAAGCTGGCCGAGAACGTCGATGCCGAGGCCCTGCTGAAGGACTTCCCCGAGCAGATGCGAGGGTTGATGTGGCGCGAACAGTGGGGGCAGGCTGTTGCCGCTGGCCAGTTCAACGAGAGTCAGGAGGCAGACATCAAGGCGCAGTTTGATGCCCAGTTTCACTACGAATTCCGCTTGACTCCTATTCACGACACCTATTTCTCTGGTGTCAGCTCAGATGACAAAGGCAACCCAGCCATGCTCTTCATTCTTGAACTCGCCTCGCTGCTCATCATCGTCATCGCCGCCATCAACTTCCTCAACTTCGTACTGGCCGAGAGTCCCATGCGCATTAAAGGTCTCAACACGCGCCGCGTCTTAGGAGAGAGCCTGTGGCGGTTACGCATCGGGATGGTGAGCGAGACCGTTGTCACCGCTTTGCTGGCTTGTGCCTTGGCTCTTGTTCTTTCCATTGCCGTATCACGCTGGCAAAGCGAACTGCTGCTGGGCGACCCCAGCCTTTCCGCTAACCTTGGTGTTGCCTTTCTCACCGCTCTGATAGCCATCGCAGTAGGCATAGCTGCAGGCAGCTATCCTGCCTTCTTTGCCACCTCGTTCCAGCCTGCCCTCGCCCTCAAAGGCTCCTTCGGCCTTACACCGAAAGGACGAAAGCTACGCACGTCCCTCGTCTGTCTGCAAATCGGCATTGCTCTCACGATGGTCACCTACATCGGCATCCTTCTCTTGCAGAGTCGTTTCATCTACCATTCCGACTACGGCTTCGCGAAAGACGAAGTACTCTATGCACAGCTCACCGACGAGTTGAGACCTAAGAAAAATGCTCTGCGTACGGAACTGATGCAAATAGGCGGTGTCGAGGATGTCAGTTTTTCACGCTTCGTGTTGGGTTCGCAAAACGGATATATGACATGGGGGCGCGGTGACAATGACCATAGGATTACCTTCACCTGCCTGCCCGTGGATTACCACTACCTGTGCACCATGGGTATCAAGGTCATCGAAGGCCGCGACTTCAACGAACACGACGGCGACTGCTACATCATCAACGAGGCCGCCCGCAAGCAGTGGCCGTGGGTGGAAATGGACAAGCCGCTGCTGCAGGGCGACCTGACGGTTGTCGGTGTCTGTGAGAACGTGCGCTATGCCTCCACCCGTCAGGACCGCACGCAGGATCCCGTCGCCTTCATCATCTTCGGCGAGAAGTACAGCCAGTGGGGCGACCAGTTGGGTATGTTGAACATTCGTGTGGGCAAGGGTGTCGATAAACTGGCCGTGCGCCAGCAGGTAAGCCAGCGGCTCACGGCCATGGGCAGTGGCGAGAAGGTAGAGGCTAAATTCCTCGACCAGCAGCTGGAACGGCTCTATGAGGACGAGTTCCGCTTTATCCGTCAGGTGCTTGTATTTTCGCTTATCTGCCTGATTATCACCTTGATTGGCGTGTTCTGTATGACGATGTTCGAGACGGAGTATCGCCGCAAGGAAATTGGCATCCGCAAGGTGTTCGGCTCCTCTACGGTCGAAATTCTGACGATGCTCTGCCGACGATACGTGTGGCTACTCATCGGCAGTTTCATTATAGCCGCCCCTCTTGCCTACTATATCGGTCGTGAGTGGCTCCAATCCTTTGCCGAGCGCACACCTATCTACTGGTGGCTCTTCCCGCTGGCTCTGCTCGCCGTCGCCCTCGTCACTCTCCTGACGGTTGTCATCCAGAGCTGGCGCATTGCCTCGGAGAATCCCGTCAACAGCATCAAGACGGAGTAACTGTCGGGTGAATTCTACCGTTATTAGCAAAATATCGCATAAAAAGAAACATGAACAGTTATCTGAAATTCCTGAGTCGGCATCGGCTGTTTACCATTATCAATATCGTTGGGCTTTGCCTCTCGATGACCTTCCTGCTGTTGTTGGGTGACCTCATCTATCGCCAGACAACGGTAGAGAACTACCAGACGCGTGCTGACAGGACTTTCGTCGTTGGCAATGAAATGTGCATGATGTCGAACTTCCGTGTAGGCGAGCGACTGAAAGACTGCTTTCCTGAGGTGGAAGACTGGTGCTCTATGGCTGGCTACAATATGACGTTTAGCATTCAAGGCCTCTAACGATGGATGGCAAATAGAGACTTATTTATGATAATGAAAGTTTGGTATGGAAAATTTGAAGAAACTAACGAATAAAGAACGGGGAATAATGGAGCTGTTCTGGCAGAACGGCCCAATGTTCGTTCGTGAGCTTCTTGAGCATTACGAAGAGCCGCGTCCCCATTTCAACACATTGTCCACTTTCGTGCGCCGGCTGGAGCAGAAGGGCTATGTAGACCATAAACAGTACGGATCCACCTACCAATACTATGCTCTCATTTCAGAGCAGGACTATGAAATCTATTCGGAGTGCCAGCACGGAAGCACAATGCCGACGGTCGGCACTCCTATTAAAGAACTATAATTAATCAATAATCAATAACATAATACAAACAAAACAATGAAAAAAGTATTCTTATTAGTTGCAGGCTTAAGTATTGCTATTGCTTCCAATGCTCAGTTAAAGGTGGACACTGCTGGTCACGTATAGAATGAGTAAAATCACTAACAAATGGTTTATCATTACTAAAACATAACCAGAAGTTTGCTACAAACAGGATTTCTTCATACCTTTGTCGCCGAATAATGAGTTGCTACACGATGGACAAAGAGACCTACGAGAAACAGAAAGCCTTTGCCGGTGAGAAGATTCCTTCGATGCATCGCCGTATGGTGGGGCATGACTATCAGGAACGGCAGATGTATATGATAACGATGGTGACCGAGAGCCGCAAACCTTTGTTGGGCCAGGTCGTGGGAAAGAGTGAGGCACCTACTGATACGCCCGACGCGCCGCGTACAGAGCCCACGGAACTGGGGCGGTATGTGGAACAGTGCTGGCATGAGATAGCCTTGCGCTACCCGCAAATAGATGTGCTGGCCTTTCAGCTGATGCCCGACCATTTCCATGGCATCCTCTTTGTGAAGGATCGCATAGAGAAGCCGCTTGGGAAGGTGCTGCTCGGCTTCAAGCAGGGCTGCAACAAAGCCTTCCGTTTGCTCGTCCCGTCTGTTGCTGTACTACAGCAACAAGCAAAAAAAGACCGCAAACACGGCCTGCTCTTTGAACCGAGCTACAACGACAAGCTTTTGCTGCGAGAAGGACAACTGAAGCGGTGGAACGACTACTTGCGAGACAACCCGCGCCGACTGCTGATGAAAAGGGAGCATCCCGACCTTTTCCGCGTACAGAGGGACTTGACTGTTGGAAACATGTCGTTCTCTGCCATTGGCAATAGGTTTCTTTTGCAGCGGCCCGTCCTGTTGCAAGTGCAATGCTCCCGCCGACTGACGGAGACGGAGATACAGGAAAGCGTGACTTACTTTACAAAAGCAGCAGCGAAAGGCGCTGTGTTGGTCTCGCCCTCCATCTCGCCAGGCGAGAAGGCTGTGATGCGTGCCGCTTTTGAACAGGGATTTCCTTTGATTGTCCTTCAGGAGAATGGCTTCACCGACTTGGCGAAGCCTGGTGGCAAGCGGATGGAGGCATGTGCCGAAGGACGTCTTCTCATCCTTGCTCCTTGGGAGCATCACAATGAGCGCATCGCCATCCGCCGTGACCAGTGCCTCTCGCTGAATGAAATGGCCCGTTCTATTTGTTCTGCCTGTTGCTGTACTACAGCAATGAACGATACAGCAACGAACGAGAATAAAGAATGTTTTTAACTGATACTTAACTATTTGCAGATAATCAGCATGCTTTGAGGCGCTTTGCTTTTATGGGGCAAAGACCATAAACATGCAAGAACATCACGGAGGAAACATCCATCGGCTATCTGTTCTGAATTAAACCATTTCATGCAATAAAACAAGGTTGTCGTGCGTTTAGTGAATAGAACGGTAATCAATTAAATGAAAGAGACATGATGAGAAAACTATTCTTTGCACTGCTGACAGTCCTGACCTTCGCAGCCTGTAGCAGCGATCCTGTTTATCACGGAATGACACCCCAGCAGAAAGAGAACTACGCCAAAGCACTTGCCGGCGAATATAAAGGAACTTACGTCATCATCTATAAAGATGGTGGAGACGATGCAAAAGCCGTAAAGGTTGAGGGATCACAGATGACCATTACGGACCAGACAATGCACTCAGTCTGTTTCCACAACTATCCAGTGAGTCAGCTTTCGAAGGTTGTGAGTGATCCGGATTTGGCAGGAGCTTTAGCCAGTGCCCCTAATGTGGACTTCCTGGCCAACTACCGTTTCTACGACTTACAGGACAATGGCGATGTAAGCTGGGGCTTCGAACCTGCGGCCATTCCGATCACGCTCCATTATGGCGGTGCTGATCATTACTTGGTGCTGAAACTCAGTTCCACGAGTTTTATCCGTCTGACGAAAGCCAGTCTGGATACAGGTATGCCGTTTGCCAATCAAAGCGTTTTCCAGTTTACGGTTGATGGCATCTATGAAGGGCATACCCTGCTGCAGTATTTCGATGGCTTCTGGCAGGATAACGGGACGGAGTATCTGACCTACTTCCAGCTCGAATGAGAGAGCGCTTTGTCTTTTATGTTCTTCTGGAAATTGATGCATCAACTCGTAGAGAGTAGCCGGGCGATGAACGTAAAGCCAGTATCCTCCTTTCACAAAGATTCTTTATTGATTGTTATTTTTCCTATAAAGATCGAGGTTTCCCCTCACTTTTGTATGAATTGTTGGAATAAAGTTGTAACTTTGCATCGTGAAATTTAGATGATCATGATGAAACAGAAGTATGCAGTAGTTATCCTGTTTTGCCTGATTTGCGCATCGGGGCTGACGAGCTTTGGTAGCTATCGGGCAACGGAAAGGTTGGTTTCCGAGGACATGGCTTGTGCGCTGACGAAGGCACTGGCCGAGCAGCAGAGCGATGTAATCAGCACAGACACCATCCGTGTGTTCAACAGCTATCTGAAATTGGAGCAGTTACGTGGCAATGCCGTGTTGGCTGTGGCAACGCGTCAGGAAAGACACCGAGTGGGCGACCATCGGTCGGGAATGGGACTGCGCTGCGAGGCCAAGTGCTCTGCTGCAACCATCTTCTCGCTGTCAGACCAAAGACCCGCCTCCGTATTGTGGACAATGGCGCTGCTTTGGGGAATCTATTGCTTCTGGCGATATCGCAGACAGGTGCCGATGGTGGCATTCGGTGGTCTGGCTTATTCTGAGGACGAAGGCCGGTTCTATAATGCGATGGGCATGCAGGTGAGGCTTACTCCCATGCAGCAGCAACTGATGGAAATGTTCTTCCGTAGCGAGTCGCATCAGCTGACGAAAACAGAAATCTGTGATGCCCTTTGGCCCAAGAAAGACGATGCCAACGATACGCTCTATACGCTGATACGTCGCCTGAAACCCATCATCGAGGAGCATTCCGAACTTAAGATAGAATCAGACAGAGGACGTGCATACGAGCTGAAACTTAGATAGTTGGGCGGATGAGATGCTGATTCTGTTCATTATTGCAGCCGAGCTGTCATTGCTACAGTTTTTCCCCGCATTGTGAGCAATAATGGTCCTTGGTGCGTACCTTCGCATCACAACGTGGACAATGACCGTCTTTCGGCTTTTCTTTTGATTCGTCAATGATGTTTGCCGTAACGATGCCAGTGGGTACGGCAATGATGGTGTAACCCAGGAGCATGACGAAGGCTGAAAGCAACCGTCCTATGGGTGTGACGGGCGTGATGTCTCCATATCCTACAGTAGTCATTGTGACAATGGCCCAATAGACCGATGTGGCCAAATCTGTGAATTGTGTGTTGGGCTGGCCGCTCTCAACCATAAACATCAGTGTTCCCAGACAGGTGACCAGTATGAGCACAAACAGGAAGTAGACGGCAATCTTGGTAAGGCTCTTTTGTAGCGAGTGCATCAGGATGTAGCCCTCGTTGATGAAGCTGAACAGTTTGAAAATACGGAAGATACGGATGAAACGAATTGAACGCAGCAGGATCATGTAGCGTGCATTGGGCAGGAAGAAGGAGAGATAGGGTGGCAGTGTAGACAGCAAGTCGATGACTCCGAAGAAACTCAGCACGTAGTCGCGAGGACGGGGTGAGCAGTAGACACGGGCAATATACTCGACCGTGAAGAAGAAAGTGAGCAGATATTCCAGTATCTCCAGAACCAGCTTGAAGGTCTGGGCCAACGAGGGAATCGTCTCGATGAACGAGATGACGATGCTCAGCGAGATGGCAGTTATCAGGGTGATGTCGAAAATGCGTCCTGCCGGCTGCTCCGACTCGAACATGATGCTGTAAAGCTTTTCTTTTTCAAGCCAATGTGGTTTCTTCATACGGATGGATGTTTTTAATTTGGTTGCAAATTTACATCTTTTTTTTTGGAATTACCATTTGCTGCCTGTCTTTTTTAGCTTTTAGTGCAAGGTGACGTTTGCCGAGACTGATATAGTGTCAAAGAATCATACAACGAACTGTCTAATTATTAGACAATCTGCTTCCGCCAGGGTGAAAAACCTTGGCGGATTCGATTTATTGGGGTAACTTTGCAGTGTCAATTTAGACATAAGGACAAAAGAAAAAATAATAAAACATGAAGAGTTATTTCAGATTTCTTTCGCGCAACAAGCTATATACCTTAATTAATATAGCAGGGCTGGTGGTGTCGCTGATGTTCATCATCCTCATGGGCGACTATACATGGCGCCAATATAGCATCGACTCGTGGCATAAGAATGCCGATCGTATCTACCTGATGGGTAATGAGAAAATGTTCTTCATGTGGCCGCAGGCAGCAGAAGAGATCAAGAATCAATACCCTGAGGTGGAAAAGACCTGCTGCGTGTTGAGTGCTGACGGTAGAATCAAGTATGGACAGCAGGAAGTGAAATCAAAAGATGCACAGGAAGGTATCATTATGCTGGCTGATTCTACATTCTTCCAGTTCTTCGATTTTGATTTGGTGAAGGGAGACCGCCTGACAGCCCTTGATGCGCCAGACAAATGCATCATCACCGAACATCTGGCTAAAAGGCTTTTTGGCGATAGAGACCCCATCGGAGAATCATTACAGATAGTAGGCAATCGACATGTGCATATCGTTGATATCAACGGCACAGATCCTTACGACAGTACGTTGGTATATACCGTCAGCGCTGTTGCCAAGGATCTTGACCATACTGTCTTGCCTAACGAGACGCAGGTGATTGCGAGCATGGAGCGTTATCCTCAGGTGGTCGGCTATAGACTTGATAAAAATATGTTTGCTTATGCATCCACAGGTGGCATAAAGGCCTTTCTCATGCAGAAACCTAGCACGAACCTTGTGAACAAAAGAAAGCAAATACAAGATTACCTGCAAAAGAACTATACGAATGCATGGGGCAGTTATGAACTGAGTCTTACCCCGCTTACAGACGTCATGTTTGCACCACAGAATGAAGGTTTGGGTATGATAAAGGGCGACAAGACAAGGCTCCAGATACTGCTTGCAGCCGTACTGGCTATTCTCTTCTTCGCCATCAGTAATTATATCAATCTGACTGTCGCCAATACAGGCTTTCGTGCCAAGGAAATGGCGACTCGCAAGCTCTTTGGCAGCAGCCAACATGATATCTCTCTGAAACTGATAGTCGAATCGACGCTAATGGTAGCCTTCTGCTTTGTCGTGGGCTTTGCCTTAGCCTGCTGTTTTCAAGACGATGCATCCGCACTGTTCAAAGGAAAGATAGCACTGCTGGATGACATACGTCCAAGCACGATAGGTGTCTGTCTCGGTTTTGTCCTGCTGACTGGTATCATCTCTGGTATTATGCCTTCATGGCAACTCTCGCACTATCAGCCCATTGATATTGTGAAAGGTAGTTTTCGTTTTCGTTCCAAGATGGTTTTGGGCAAGGTGTTCGTCATCCTGCAGAATATCATCACCGTCACGATGCTGACTTCTGCACTCGTCATCTGGCTGCAATTGAACCATCTCATTCATGCACCTCTGGGCTATAACACCAAGAACCTCTACTATGTCTATGCCCCCCAAGGACAATTCCAGGCAGCAAGGAGTCTATTGGAGAAGATGCCGTTTGTCGAGGAGATAGGCGTTTTTCAAAATACGACATTCTCGAACTTAAGTTGGAGTTCTAATACTATTAGCCGTGGCGACAAAAAAGTCAATCTTCTATTGACCGATTTGGACAGTACAGCCTTCAGGCTTTATGGATTGGAGGTTTTGAAAGACTATGGTCTGACGGATGGTGGATATTATCTGAATGAGGAAGCCATGCGCCAGTTGGACTACACGGACAAAGATCGTGAGATAGACTGGGGTAGCGGGCAGAAGAGGCCTATAGCAGGCATTCTTCGCGACTTCCATCGTGTCAACGTGTTGCAAGATGTGCAGCCTTTCGCTATTCGCCTGCAGGACAATATGGAGTGGCCAGGCTTCTTGGTGAAGACAAATGGTGACAAGAAAGCAAAGACAACTTTTATAGAGATGGTTAAGGATTTAGGCTGTACTGAGTCTGAGGCAAAATGGCTTGTCTGTGGTTTGGAGGAGAGCATCGCCGAGACCTTCGAGGATCATCAGAACACATTGGACATCATCTCGCTTTTCACCCTCATAGCCATCGTCATCTCTGTGATGGGCTATATGGGGCTGTCGATTTTCTTTATCCGCCAGCGGCAGAAGGAGATAGCCATTCGCAAGGTGATGGGCTCGACATCGGGCGAAGTGCTGCTGTTGATGCTCCGCACGTTCTCGATCCCTATGCTGATTTCGTTTGTCATTGCTGTGCCTATCTCATGGTACATCATGACCGACTGGCTCAGCAACTTCAGTTATCGCATCGCGCTCAGCCCTTGGATATTCGCTGCTGCTGGGTTTACCTGCTTCATCATTTCCCTGCTCACCGTCATCATCCAGAGCTGGCGCGCTGCTTCTGAGAATCCTATTAACAATATTAAGACAGAATAAGTATATGAACGTATTAAAATCTCTCAATCAGCGTGGACAGCACAACTGGATCAAAATCCTTTGTCTGGCTGTAGGTCTGGCTACGGGCATTGTACTGATAGGCAAGGCAGGCTTCGAGCAGTCGTGGGACAGTTTCTTCCCAACGAGCGACCGTACCTACGTGGTCTATGAAGAAGTGATTCGCGATGGCGAATATCAGCACTACTCACAAACGGCTGGTGCTATAGCGCCTGGCTTGAAACGCTACTGCCCACAGGTGGAGGCGGCCACTCGCTATACACCAATAGCCTGGGATATGCCGATCGTGACTGACGACGACAAGCGTGTTCGTACCAACTTTGCCCTCGTAGATAGCTGTTTCTTCGATGTGTTCCCCTTCCGTGTGCTGGCAGGTAATGCCAAGAAAACGCTCAGTCAGGTGGACTGTTGTATGATTCCCCTCTCGCTGGCCGAGAAATTGGCTGGGAGTTCCAATCCTCTCAGCTTGATGGGTAAGAAAGTGTACTATAACAAGCGCGGCAGCTGGGCCATCACCATTGGTGGTGTGTATGAGGATGTGCCTCTCAACTCTCGTCTGCACGGCATGGAGGTGATGGTGTCGATGCCCAGCATTACAAATATTATGTGGGACGGCCGCGAGAACTGGGTGGGCAATGATCGCTATTTTGGCTATGTGCGCCTGGCTGAGGGTGTAAGCCCCGACGACCTGAAACCCCAGATTAAGAAGATGCAGCAAGAAAACCTGCCTCAGGAGGAACTGAAGAAGGCTGGCGTGGATCTTGGCTTCTCCGTTGGTTCTTTGAGCGAGCATCATACGAATGATGATGCCACGCGCCGCATGACGTGGATTCTCTCCATCCTGGCTACTGTGCTCATTGGCTGTGCCGTGATGAACTACCTGCTGCTAGTGATTGGCGGTGTCAGCCGTCGGGCGCGCGAGATGGCTGTGCATAAGTGCTATGGTGCTGAGGCGCGTCATATCTATCTGCGTGTGATTGTGGAGAGTCTTTGCCATCTATTGCTGTCGTTGGTGCTCGCAGCTCTATTGCTGTTGGTGTTCAAAGACACCATCGAAGAGTTGGTAGGCGCACCGCTCCTGGTATTATTGCAGTTGGATAGCAATGTGCTTATGATCTCGCTCACTTGCCTGCTGGTGCTGGTGGTTACGGGCTTGGTGCCTGGTTGGATCTACACCCATATCCCTGTGACGGCAGCCTTCAAGAACTACAGCCACACGCATCGCTTGTGGAAACTCCTGCTGCTGGGCTTGCAGTTTGCTTCTGCCACCTTCCTCATCGTGCTGCTGATGGTGGTGGGCCGACAGTATCAGCTGATGGTGAACGATAATCCCGGCTATGATTACACCAATCTGGGAATGGTCGATATAGATGGTGTCTCGAAAGAGCAGCGCCAACTGGCTTACGACGAGTTGAGTAAGCTGTCGTCTGTCGAGAATATCACGATGTCGTGTGTTGACCTGACCAAATATCAGAGTGGTGACAATATCTTCCTACCTGGTGACGACCGTGAGTATATGAATGTCTCAGACTGGTTCTACGTGGGTGATCACTTCTTCGATGTGATGCGTATTCCTGTGATAGCCGGTCGTACCTTTACGGAGCAAACTGACACGCTGCGCGAGGTGATGGTGAGTCGCCAGTTCGAAGAGAAGATGAAACAGTTGGCTGGCTGGGATCAGGCTTTGGGCAAGCAGATTATCTGCACCTCGTTCGACGGTCCTCACGCCATTGTGGGTGTCTTTGAGGATGTCCGTGTGGGTAGCATTTCCGATCAAGATACGCGTCCCTGTGTGTGCTTCTATAGTCGACGTGTTGACCAGATGCAGCATTTCACCATCCGTTTCCGCTCGATGGACGGACTGGAGGCAGCCAACAAGAAGCTCAGGGAGATAGCGACTGATAATCCCGATATCGAAATCGTGCCTTACAACCGGTTGATAACCAATCTTTATACCGATGCCCGTCGTTTCCGTAGTACGGTGATGATTGGTGGCTTGGTGGCGCTGGTTATTGCGCTGATTGGATTGATTGGCTACTTGGCTGGCGAGATGGCTCGCCGACAGAAGGAGATAGCCGTTCGTAAGGTGAATGGTGCCACCATCAACGATGTACTTCAACTATTCTTCGTTGACATCCTGCGTGTAGCGCTGCCTGCCGTTGTGATAGGTGTTTCTGGTGCCTGTTATGTGGCGCGTCTGTGGCTCGAGCAGTTCAGTGAGAAAGCCTCGCTCCTGTCGCCAGTCTATGCGCTGGGCGTGCTGTTTGTCATCGTCGTCATCTTTGGAGTGGTTTGCCTGAGCTGCTATCGTGTGGCCAGCAGCAATCCTGTTGATTATCTCAAAAACGAATAATAAATTTTAAAACGCTATAGTATTATGATTAAGCTTGAAAACATTCAGAAGGTGTTCCGCACGGAAGAGGTGGAGACCGTAGCACTGGGCGGCGTATCGCTCGAAGTAAAGAAAGGTGAGTTTGTAGCCATCATGGGGCCTTCGGGCTGTGGCAAGTCTACCTTATTAAATATATTAGGCTTGCTCGACAACCCCACCAGCGGCCGTTATTGGCTCGATGGTGAGGAAGTGGGTAAGCTGAAGGAGAGTCAGCGCACGAAGGTTCGCAAGGGGCAGATAGGCTTCGTGTTCCAGAGCTTCAACCTGATTGATGAGTTGAACGTAGAAGAGAATGTTGAGTTGCCATTAACCTATCTGGGCGTGCCAAAGAAGGAACGCAAGGTGAGAGTGGAAGAGGTACTGCGCCGTATGGCCATCAGTCATCGCGCACACCACTTCCCCCAACAGCTCTCTGGCGGTCAGCAGCAGCGCGTGGCCATTGCCCGTGCCGTGGTGATGAACCCCAAGCTGATCCTGGCCGACGAGCCTACAGGTAACCTCGATTCGAAGAACGGCTTGGAGGTGATGCAGCTGCTCACCCAGCTGAACCAGGAGGGAACCACCGTCCTGATGGTGACTCACTCTGAGCGCGATGCTGGCTACGCCCAACGCGTCGTCAATATGCTCGACGGTCAAGTGGTGCCCGAAGTCAGCCTGTAAGTTTCCTGATGTCACCTTTTGCTTCCGTAAACTGTTGTGAATAATCACTCAACCCTCGAACATTTGTTCAGGCTTTTACCCTCGGCAGATATTTCCTGGTATCGCCGAGGGTTTTTTCGCGGAACTTTATGTTACCATCGGGCTTGCTATTATGGTTCGGAGTTCTCATCGGGCGTCGCTGTGTTCTGCTCATAGATGAACATTTAAAGCCGTTTATTTTGCGTTAAGGCGAGGAGATTTTGCGTATAGGCGCAAGGTGTTTTGCGTATAGGCACAAGGTGTTTTGCGTATAGGCAAAAGCAAGTTTAAGCCAGCCTCTTACCCGGAGAGCCTTGCCCAAAAACCAAGTAACCCCGTACTAAAGGCCTTTCGAAAGCCTGTTGCTGAAGAATACACTTGGCACCTCATGAAGAAACGCCCAACTGGAGAAAACAAGAAACAGTCGGGAAAAGAATCCTTGCAGTCGTACAAAGGTAAGGATGTTACTCGGAGTCAGGTGGTGAACCGAGTGGTTTTTGTTGCAATAACTATAGGTGGGAGTTTTTCGGCAACGAAGTGATGGGTGGTGAACCGAGTGGCTTTTGTTGCAATAACTATTCAGTTCATTAACGGGAGTCCTCATGCTCCCCTGCAAAACCAATGGGAGTCCTCACGCTCCTCAACAAAACGGAGAATTACAAGCTTGTAATATAAGACTCATGTACCCACGACTGAATAGTTGCCTGCTGCAGCTTTGAACGCAAAAAAATGTTAAACTTATTGGTCGTCATGCAAGTTTTCCATAGTGTCTGAATTATATATATAGAAAAAGATGTAATTTTGCCTTCGCTTCAAAGGCAACAGATAAAAGGACAGCAAGTAGAACGGAAAAGACGTGAAGAAGTATTTATTGATATTTGCCTGCGTGATGGCTGTGGTGCTGAATGCGGGAGCTCAGGAGTATTTCCCTTCAGCTGCCGATTTTGCCCGGCTGTATGTGGGTCCTGTGGAGCCCCAGTACCAGTTGTCGTTGTGGAACGATATTCCCTATTACAAAGGCACGCCAAGCATGTATCGTGGCCGCATCAGCTATTACGGTGTGGTTTACGATGATGTGCAGCTTCGTTTTGACCAGCTGGAGCAGCGGGTTGTGGTGCATTCTCCAGTGGGGAATGTCTGTTGTATGCCTGAGCAGCAGCACGTTGAATGGTTTGAGATGGACGGCCGCCGGTATGTGCACGATCCTGAGGACGGCTCACGCTATGCATCGCTGATCTACGACGGCAGCGGGAGCAACGGTATCCGTCTGTACCACTGTGTGTGGAAGGTGAGCAACGGTGAAAACACCTTTGGGGGAAACAGATACCTGAAGGTACTCAGCACCAAAGAGCACTATACGCTCATGACCCCAGCCGGAGAAACGTATCATGTGAAGAACGCCAAGGACGTGGCAAAGCTGTTCCCTGAGCAGAAGGTGCAGATCAGGCAGATGGCCAGCCGCAACAGGCTCTCGTTCGCGAAGGATGAACGTGAGGAAAGCCTTGCAAGGGTCGTTGCTGCTGTTTCAGGCACTCCTCTGCCTGGTGTGCCGAGCCCGTTGCCGGTAGCCGCAGCTGAACCCGTGAGGCCGGTGACTCCCGCTGCCCCTGTTGATGAAAGTGCGTTGGTCAGGGGTATTCCTGTGATTGACAGCGACACAGTCACCATGGCCACAGCATCGTCAAGAACAAGGACATACGTGGTGCCGGGCGTGAGGAAAGCCAAGGCCAGTGTTGCCGACGACCAGGAGCTGTCGGAGATTGTGGTGGTGGGCGGCCGTCCATCGGCGGTGAGAATCACGACAATGGGCTCGGAGAAGTTCAAGCCCCAGCTGCTGAAGAACATCCCGTCGGCCTTCGGCGAGTCGGATATTATGAAGATAGTGCTCACGTTGCCTGGCGTCACCACCGTGGGCGAGGCTTCGAGTGGATATAATGTGCGGGGTGGCGCCACCGACCAGAACCTCATACTGTTCAATGGAGGTACGGTCTATAATCCCTCGCATCTGTTCGGACTGTTCACGTCGTTCAATTCCGATGCCGTGGAGGATGTGGAACTCTATAAGTCGAGCATCCCCGTGGAGTATGGCGGCAGGATCAGCAGCGTGCTGAGGGTCAGCTCGAAGGAAGCCAATATGCAGAAGCTTACGGGTTCGGCAAGCATCGGTGCGCTGACCAGCAAGGCTAACCTGGAGATACCTGTGGTGAAGGATCATGTGTCGCTGCTGCTGAACGGACGTACCACCTATAGCGACTGGATGCTGGGGCAACTGTCGGAGAAAAGCGGCTACAAGAACGGTTCAGCCAACTTCCACGACCTGGGCGGCGCGCTGACGTGGAAACTCAGCAGCATGCATCGCCTGAAGGTCTTTGGATACTGGAGCAAGGACAGGTTCTCGTTCAGCTCGCAGGACAAGTACGGCTACCAGAACCGTAACATCTCAGCCGAGTGGCGCTCGATGCTGAATGAAAGAATAACGGTGACACTTTCCTCGGGACTGGACCACTATGACTATTTCAACGAGGAACGTGCTACGCCCACGATGGCAGCCCGGCTGAGCTTCGGCATCGACCAGTTGTGGGGAAGGCTGCATGTGCGTCACCGCCTGACGGAGGGTCAGGTATTCAACTATGGCCTCTCTGTGCAGCATTACAACGTACAGGGCGGGAAGTATGAACCCGTAGGCAGCGAGTCGTTCATCAAGGCAGAGCAGCTGCAGAAGGAAAAGGCTCTTGAGAGTGCTGCATACATAGACTATGAACGTTCGCTCACCGAGAAGCTGTCGGTGACCGCCGGAGTGCGCTATACCATGTTCAATGCGCTGGGGCCACGTGACGTCAACCACTATTATGAAGGCGAACTGCCCTTGGAGGAGACTCTGCTGGAGACCCGCCATGAGACAGGCGTCATCAAGACCTATCATGCTCCGGAACTGCGCCTGTCGGCACGCTATGCCCTCAGGGAGAACCTTTCGCTGAAGGCAGGGTTCAACACCATGCACCAGTATATACACAAGGTGTCGAACACTTCCATCATGTCACCTACGGACATATGGAAGCTCTCCGACCTGAACATCAAACCTCAGAACGGCTGGCAGCTGGCTTCCGGCATCTATTATGAAACAGAGGACAAAGAATACGAGTTCTCGGCAGAGGTGTACTACAAGCATATTGACGACTACCTGAACTACCGCAGCTCGGCGGTGCTGCTGATGAACCCGCACCTGGAAACCGATGTCATATCGACCAAAGGGCAGAACTATGGCATAGAGCTTCAGGCAAAGAAACCTACAGGCAAACTGAACGGATGGGTGAGCTACACATTTGCACGCTCCAGGCTGCGCCAGGACGACAAGCGGGTGGCCATGCCCCTGAACAACGGCGAGTGGTATCCCTCGGAATACGACAAGCCTCACGAGGTAAAGGCGGTGCTGAACTACAAGTTTACCGAGCGATACAGCCTTTCTAGTAATTTCAACTATTCCACCGGACGGCCTACCACGGTGCCCGCAGGAAAATACTACGACGAGCACAATCAGAGACTCATGCCATACTATACCGACCGCAACACATACCGCATACCTGACTATATGCGTCTGGATCTGGCGTTCAATATCGAGCCCACCCACAGGCTCACGTCGTTCCTTCATACGTCGTTCTCTGTTGGTGTTTATAATGCCCTTGCACGCAGAAATGCCTATAACATCTATTATCTCACTGAGGGAGATGAGATCAAGGGGTATAAACTGTCGGTATTCGGCACAGCCATTCCGTACGTCTCACTGAATATACGCTTCAACTAAAGATATGATGAAACAGAAGAAACCGATATATTTCGTGCTATACCTCTTGGCGGGCGTGTGTACGTTGTCAGGCTGCATCGAGGAATACGAAGCAGATATTCCTGATGAGGAATCCCATCTGCTCGTCGTTGAAGGGACAATATGTTCGTCTCAGTTGAATGTGTTCTACCTGTCGCGTACACAGGGACTCAACACCACCTATGCAAGCGGGAGAGAATGGGGGGCTAAAGTATCAGTGCGCGGAAGCGACGGCACGGAATTCAATGCACAACAGCATTACGACTGGGGAATCGAATCCTACTATGGAAACGACTTGGGACACATGCCGATGGTGACCAATGGAGGCTACACCTGCTGGATTGACACCCTTTACCCCGATGTGGAATATTATCTGCACATCGAGGTGGATGGAGATGTGTATGAATCGGTACCGCAGAAACCGCTGCCTACCGAGAAGTTAGTAGAGGTGAGAGGTGTGCAGAACACCCCGGAAAGCAACATCAACGTGCTCGTCACACCTGAAGCCCCTATTAACCCCGAACGGACGAATTACTATTCATGGACATTCGATGAGACGTGGGAAGTGCATTCTGACTACACTACCACTCTCTTTTTCGACATAGCTACAATGAAATGTATTCATAAACTAAACCAGTTTCCCGAGCGGGGATGGAAAGATGGGTTCAGCAAGACTATCATGGTGGGTGCCAGCCATAACTACGAGGGACAGCACATCAAAGGATTCAAGATATATGACATAGACCGTAGCAACGAGCGGATGTTCCACAAGTATAGCGGACTGGTTCACCAGCGCGCCATAACAAAAGCAGAGTATGAATACGAACTGGCACGCCGTCAGGCCGGTACAGAGATGGGCGGACTGTTCACTCCGCAACCGTCAGCCCTTCCGTCGAATATCCATTGCCTGACATCACCCAACAAACGCGTCATAGGATTTGTGGGATGCTCGATGAACACGAGCGAACGCAGGTTCTTCCTCCATGCCAAGGATTTCTCCATCTACCGTCCTCCACGAAGAGACACACGCTGGTGGCTGGAAGACTGTACCTTGGAAGATTGCAAGAATATGGTAGAAAAAGGCATGTTCCTGTGCGAATGGCTGGACGAAAGAATGTCGTCGCCCAATGGCCAGCTGCGAACGGCATGGGCATTCGAATATCAACTCGATGTCAGGAGTAAAGGAGCCTATATAGAAGAACCTGAGTTCTGGAATATGGAAGAAAGGGAAGGTCATGAAGATAAATAGAAGGATATTATCACTGGCGATTGCATTGGTGGGGACCCTGCACACCCTTGCAATAAGCATCGATACAGACCGCACATGGTATGTTGCTGGCGAGGCAATGAAAGTACGTGTGACTGCCGGCAATGCATTGATAGCCTATGCCGAACTGTGCGACACCTACAACCTCGCTGCCGGCGTCGTGGTGGGTCTGGAAGGTGGAACTGGTGAAGGGACGATAGAGCTACCGTCCAACCTTCACAGCGGCTACTACGTGCTGTCGGTCTACACCCGTGACAATCCTACCGTGTCGCGCCGGCTGGTGGCCATCGTCAACCCTCTCCATAAGAGCATGGATGACGATATAGAATGGGTTGAGGCCACCCACCCCGACTCGCTCTTTGCAAAGCGAAACGAGGCAGCACAATCCCTTGACCCGATTGTAAAGAATGTGGACGTGCGCGAGACGGAAGGCCATATCATTAAGGCGCGTGTGAAGAATGTCAATAACGGTCATACATTCAAGGCCAACCATATCCTTCCCTCACTCAGTATCGTTGGCAAACAGATACACTATTTCGAGGGAAAGATGGTCAACGACTCCACAGCCGTCTTCTATACCTTCGGTATTCATGGCAAGCAGCCATTAGTGCTATCGGCCATGTCGATTACCGGTGTGAGTTTGCCCATTGAGATGATCAGCCCATTTGCAACCCTGCTTCCGAAGAAGCTGCCCCATCTGGTGTTCCATTACGACCGCAACGAGGTGGAAGCCCGTTCCCTTGACATGCAGCGGCACCAGATGGCCATTGCACCGGCCAAGCGTGAGCTGCAGCTGGGCGATTATGCGGATGACACGGCTGAGGAAGGAGTACCCTTGGACTATGACGAGACCGTGTTTGGCGCAAAGCCTGACCTCACCTACAATCTTGACGAGTACAGGCAGTTCTTCACCATCAGGGAGGTGCTGCTTGAATACGTGAACTGCGTGAGGAGCACAAAGATCAATGACCTGCCCCAACTGATAGTACGCAGAGAGCAGGACTCTTTCATCAGTTCATGGCCGGCAATGGTGCTTATCGACGGCATGCCCGTCATCGACATTGAACGGCTGCTTAACTACGATGCACGTCGTATTCACTATATCAATATCTATGGTGGACAGTATACTTTCGGGAATGGCATACACAACGGCATACTCTCGTTTATCTCACGCTCGGGTCGACTCACCAACTATCCAACCGAACCCAACGTTCAGTATCTGGTGTATGAATTCCCATGATGGAAATGCCGGCGGCAGATTTTCCTTCCATTTGTAAAGTGTTTCAAGTCTTTTAAAAAACATGCCAAACATTTGGCTGTTTTGCAAAATCTTATTACTTTTGCAGCAAACTTTTCGGCAGAACGAAAGCAGAGGCGTTATACAACACCTTGCAGAGGTTAGTTATATAGAAGCGTCAAATGAACAAAAACACATGAAACGTATTGTATTCTCATTCGCTGCTCTGTTTGTGGTATTAACGGCTGCAGCCCAGTTAGAGGTTAAGGAGTTGAAACTGAGTAACGGCATGACCGTATGGCTGAACGAAGACCACTCTCAGCCGAAGGTGTTTGGTGCGGTAGTCGTGAAAGCGGGCGCAAAAGACTGTCCAAACACGGGTATTGCACACTACTTCGAACACATCATGTTCAAGGGCACTGAGCGTTTGGGAACTATCGACTACAACCAAGAGAAGCCCTGGATCGACAGCATCTCTGCACAGTATGACCTGCTATCGCAGACCAAGAATGAGGTGGAGCGAACCAAGATTCAACAGCACATCAACGAGCTGAGCCTGGAGGCTGCTAAGTATATGATACCCAATGAGTTCAACCGTCTCATTTCAAAATATGGCGGCAGTGGACTGAATGCAGGCACCAGCTACGACCTCACCTTCTATCATAATTTCTTCATGCCTCAATTCATCGAGCAATGGTGTTGGCTCAACGCTGAGCGCCTGATGAAACCTGTGTTCCGCGGTTTCCAGGGCGAACTGGAGAATGTTTACGAAGAGAAGAACCGGGCTTCTGATAATATGTCGGGTGAGGTTCAGGAGAAGGTTTTCGGCACCGTGTTCAAAACACAGCCTTACGCCTACCCCGTTATCGGCTCGACCGATAACCTGAAGAACCCACGGCTCTCGGACATGGCAGAGTTCTTCAAGAAGTACTATGTAGCCTCAAACATGTGTCTGATTCTTTGTGGTGACATCACACCCGATTCCACGCTGACAGCCCTCCTGGAGCAAACCTTCGGAAGGGTGCAGACAGGTCCTGTGCCAAAGCGCGGCTACAGTCCCATGCCTAACATCAATGAAGGTGAGAAATGCGAAATAAAACTGTCCATTCCCCTTATTGGCATTGAAGCACTGGTATATAAGGGTCCGACAGAGTTTGAGCCTGATGCCAACGCGCTCGATATGGCCAATGCTTTGCTGTCGAACGGTAAAGCCGGACTGCTCGACTCGCTGATGAATGAGCACCAGTTGATGCTAGCTGCTGCCACAAATGTGGGACTCGACGATGCCGCCGGTACAGCTTTGGTCGTCATTCCAAAACTGTTTGGCAAGATGAAGACTGCAGAGGAACGTGTGATGACACAGCTAAAAAGGGTGATGGACGGCGACTTTAGCGAGGCGCAGCTTGAAACCTTGAAGCGTGAGAAGGTGATGGAAGCACAACAGGAGCTGGAGACCATCGACAGCAGGGCAGAGAAACTTGTAATGCTATACTCCAAGGGAAAGAAGTGGCAGGATCTGCTCAACAAAATCGAAGGTATCAAGCACGTTACTAAGGCCGAAGTGGTGGCAGCCGCAAAGAAGTATTATGGTGCCAACTACATCACACTGTCGAAGAAATACGGTACACCCGACAAAGAAACACTCAAGCAGCCTGGCTACAAACCTATTTCTCCCAAAAACACAGATGCCAAGTCGGCCTTCGCTCTGCAGCTGGAACAATTGCCCGTAAAGGAAACAGCGGTACGAACAGTTGATTTCGAGAAAGATGTCACCACACGCAGGCTCAACGAACACGCCATCTTATACTATAAGCAAAACCCCATCAACGATATTTTCACGTTCACCCTGCGTTATAAGGATGGGAAAATCCATTCACCTATGCTCGATGTACTGGCTCCCTATCTGTCGGCTCTCGGCACCGACTCCCTGAAGAAGCAGCAACTAGAAAGTGCCTGGCAGCTCATAGGTACTTCGATGAGTATAGAAGCAGGCGGCAACACTTTCGCATTTAAATTGACTGGTCCTGACAGCGAGCTTAAGCCTGCATTGAAGCTGTTGGCTCACTTCTTGCGTTCGGCCAAGGGCGACAATCACGCACTCGACGAAGCAAAAGATGCCGACAAAGTGACTCGCAAGGGCTTTGGCAAGCAGAAGGACGATGTGCTGAGCCCTGCCTTGGAGCGCATACTCTTTGGCGACAAATCAACCTATCTCAACCAACTCTCCAAGAAGGAAATCAAAGCGCTGAAAAGCGAAGAACTGCTCAGTCTCTTCCGGGAGTTACAACAGTATGACTGCGAACTGTTCTATTGTGGCCGCCAAGCTATCGACGATGTGGTGAAGGCTTCGCAGCAGTCATTGCCGTTGGCTCAATGCACCAAGCCTCAGATAGACACTTTCCGTCCAATGCAGCAATACCAAGAACCCACCGTATTCTTCTACAATGTGCCCAAGTCGCGTCAGAACTATGTGGTTAGCTACGACGCCATCAGCCCGCTCCCAACAATTGGACAGCGCGCTAAGTTCAGACTTTGGAACGAGTATTTTGGTGGCGGCATGTCGTCAGTACTGTTCCAGAATGTCCGTGAGTTCCGTTCGCTTGCCTATAGCACCAGTGGACGTAGCTACACAACAAGTCTCGCGCGATATCCCAACGAGCTGTTGGGTTACATCACAGCCACTGGCACGCAAGCCGATAAGACTATTGAGGCCGTATCAGTCATTGACTCACTGCTGCGCCAGATGCCAATGAAGGAAGAGAACCTCTTTGCCGCCCGTCAGAGTGTGCTTAGCGACATCCAGAACGACTATCCCACCTTCCGGGAAATGAACGCATACGTAGCCAACCAACGCATGAAAGGCTACACCAGCGATCCTTATGCCGAAACTGCACGAATACTGCCCTCAGTCACCACGCACGACATTGAGCAGTTCCACCAGCAATACATCGCGTCCAACCGGAACCGCGTCTGGATAGTTATCGGTGACAAGAAGCTCACAGACATGCATGCCCTCTCCCGCTACGGCAAGGTTGTCGAGCTGAAGAAGGAAGAGATATACAGATAGAAAACGGTTATAGCAATTCGGGTAGCTGGTAGAGCTTGGTGCTGTTGCTGCCCTTGATGAGGATGCAATAGCCCTGTGGCTGTTCCTGCGCAAGGACAGCCTTCACTTCGTCTACATCGTGGAACTTGCGGAACTCAGGGCTGTCGATGGCGGCGAACTCGTCGCCTACGAGCCATACTTTGTCCAATTCCATCTGTCGCAGCTGATCCACCGTCTTCTGATGCTCTTTGTGGCTGCTGTTGCCCAATTCACGCATGTCGCCCAGGATAGCCATCTTGGGCTTTGACTCTATCAACTGGAAATTCTCCAGAGCAGCTCGCATGCTCGACGGGTTGGCATTATAGGCATCCACAATGAGGCGGTTATGCGCTGTAATGGTAAGTTGCGAACGGTTGTTTGATGGGACATAATCGGCTAAGGCCTCACAGATGAGACAGGGATCCACAGCAAAGTTCAGTCCCACAGCAATAGCTGCCATCAGATTGTCGATATTATAGGCGCCGATGAGGTGTGTCTGAACTTCATACCACTTCACTTCCTCGCCCTTGTCTTCCAGGTTAGAGTCTGACTCACGCCAACGGAACTTCAGGAACGGGTCGCAGCCTATGATCTCACCATACGTGCAGCCCTCCACATTGTCTGGATTGGTGCTATAGGGAGCCACCCAGACATTGTCAGGCAAGATGTCCACCAATCGTTCATTATCAGCATTAAGGAATACCAATGACTCGCCACGCCGACCCAGATAGTCGTAGAGCTCTCCCTTGGTCTTCACCACGTTCTTGAACGAGCCGAATCCCTGCAGGTGAGCACGTCCCACATTGGTAATCAGACCACATGTCGGCTCGGCTGTTTCTGCCAAGGTCTTGATGTCGCCAGGATGGCTGGCGCCCATCTCAATGACGGCTATCTCGTGCTCATCTGTCAGACGGAACAGGGTCTTGGGTACACCTACATCATTGTTAAAGTTACCCTGAGTAAAGAGCACGTTGTACTTTTTCTGCAACACTGCGGCTATCAGCTCCTTTGTCGTTGTCTTGCCGTTCGTGCCGGTAATACCAATAACAGGGATGTGGAACTGACGACGGTGCTCGCGTGCCAGGGCCTTGAAGGTCTGAAGACTGTCGTCGACACAAATCAGACGTCCATCAGGATTCTCTTGACTTTCCAAAATCTCCTTATTGTCGATAATGGCGTAGCTACAACCTTTCTCCAGGGCAGCAATGGCAAATTTGTTGCCATCGAAAGTATCGCCTTTCAATGCCAGAAAGATACTGCCTTCCGGGCAGTTGCGGCTGTCGGTAGTAATACAGGGATGCTCCTTGTAGAGCTGGTATAGTTCTTTGATGGTCATATACGATGAATAATGATGTGTAAAAGAGCGAAAAAGGCTGCGCATCAAGATACGCAGCCTCTTACTACTTTCATATAGGATGATAGATTACTCGGCAACAAGCGTGAAACGCTTGAAGGCGACAATCTTCAGCTCCTTGTCCTGCTGGCTGAGCCACTGGGCAACAGTAGCCTTATCGCCATCGCCAAACTGGAACTCCTGATCAATGAGGCAGTTCTCCTTCAGGAACTTCTGCACACGTCCCTTTGCAATGTTCTCAATCATCTGCATCTTCAGCTGAGCCTCGCCTTCTACCCTTGCATCGGCAATTACCTTGCGAGCCTCTTCTGCCTGCTTTTTGGTGAGCCAGCCTTTAGCCATGTTGCTCTCAATGTGATCTTCAGAATCAACGAGGTTGGGGTTGATGCCAGCCTTCTTGAGCTTCATCTCAACGAACTTCTCAATCTGCTCGAGCTTGGTCTTCTCAACGGCAGTCTTGTACTCCTCGTCCAGGATCTTCTGGTCAACACTCTTGGCATCGAGAGCCACGGGCTTCATGGCAGCAACCTGCATAGCCACCTTGTGGCCGGCGTCAACATTCTCCTTGTTGGTCTGAACCATCGTGCAGAGCATGTGCTTGCCCATGTGGTCGTAAACCTCCACGTTGCCGCCTTCGAGAATATTGTAACCGTCGAGTTCCATCTTCTCGCCTGTGATACCTGAACGCTGGGTAACGATGTCCTCAGCCTTCTGGCCATTGATTTCAAGTGCCTTCACCTCGTCGAGTGTCTTCACCTTGGCAGCCACTGCAGCATCAAGGATGGCCTGAACCATAGCGATGAAGTCGGCACCGTTTGCCACGAAGTCGGTTTCGCACTTCACAGCCACCATAGCAGCAAAGTCATCCACTTTCTTCACGAGCACGCAGCCATTAGAGGTCTCACGGTCAGAACGCTTGGCAGCGATAGCCAATCCACGCTCACGGAGCAGTTCCTTAGCCTTGTCGAAGTCTCCTTCAGCCTCGGTCAGCGCCTTCTTCACGTCAGCCAGGCCGGCACCCGTCATGGTGCGGAGCTTCTTGATATCATCCATACTTACTTTGTAAGCCATAATTCTTTGTTTTATAATGCACAATGCGTAATGCACCATGCACGAATGAAGGCTGCGCCTGTTGATTCTTTTTGTTTGATTCGTAATTCACAATGCAGTCAGCACGGCGCAGCCAATTGTGCTTTGTGCACTGTGAATTGATGAATTATTCAGCGGCGGGAGCCTCTTCCTCGGCGGGAGCAGCCTCAGCGGGAGCAGCCTCCTCCTTGCGTGCACGGCGTGCAGCACGTTTCGGAGTCTTTTCCTCTTCTTCTGCCTCTGCCTGAGCCTCAGCAGCCTTCTCGTCGGCTTTCTCTGCCTTGCGCTCTTCAAGACCCTCGGTGATAGCGGCGCAACAAGCGTTCAGAATCACCTCTACAGAGTCCTTGGCATCGTCGTTGGCAGGGATAATAAAGTCGATGTTCTTAGGATCGCTGTTGGTATCGACGATAGCGAATACGGGAATTCCCAGACGATTTGCCTCGCGAACAGCAATATTCTCCTTCAGCACGTCAACCACGAACAGTGCGCTAGGCAGACGGGTCAGGTCGGCAATAGAACCGAGGTTCTTCTCAAGTTTGGCACGCTGACGGGTTATCTGCAGCAGCTCACGCTTTGAGAGGTTTCCGAATGTTCCGTCGCTCATCAGCTTGTCGATATTTGCCATCTTCTTCACTGCCTTGCGGATGGTGGGGAAGTTGGTAAGCATACCGCCGGGCCAGCGCTCAATCACATAAGGCATGCTGACGCTGGTGGCCTTCTCGGCGATTACTTCCTTGGTCTGTTTCTTAGTACCCACGAACAGGATCTTCTTGCCGCTCTTGGCAATCTGCTTCAGGGCTTCTGCTGCCTCGTCAATCTTGGCTGCAGTCTTGTGGAGGTCGATGATGTGGATACCGTTGCGCTCAGTATAGATGTAAGGAGCCATTGCAGGGTTCCACTTACGCTTCAGGTGGCCAAAGTGGCAGCCAGCCTGTAGCAATTGGTCAAAATTTGTTCTTGCCATTGTTTTGCTTTTTCCTTTAAAATGTTGTTTACTTTCTTTTTTAATTCTTTGTTGTTAGAATCAGCCCGATGGTAGTCAAAAAGAATCCAACGGGTTTAGATGCTAAACGTTGTCAGTTTCCTTTGGAACGTAACAAGCAAACAGAAAGGTGATCATAATGCCTTTTACCAAGTTGCTCATTACAGGTTCCTTCGGATTAACGCTTACTGAACTGGAAGCGGCGACGAGCCTTGGGCTGACCGGGCTTCTTACGCTCTACCTCACGGCTGTCGCGTGTCAGGAAACCAGCATCCTTCAGCTTTTTCTTGTCCTCTTCGTTCACCTTGACGAGGGCACGGGCAATAGCCATGCGGAGAGCCTGGCTCTGACCTGTAAAGCCACCACCGTCGAGATTCACCTTAATATCATACTTCTCGGCCACCTCGAGCAGGTTCAGCGGCTGCTTCACCACGTACTGCAGGATGGCAGAGGGGAAATAAACTTCCAAATCCTTCTTGTTGATCGTAATCTTACCAGTACCCTCCTGGAGATAAACACGAGCTACTGAGCTCTTGCGACGACCGATTGCATTGATTACTTCCATCTTTTCTTACTTTTTACTTTTAAACCTTTTCACCATTACTTGTACTGGTTGATATCGATAGCCTGTGGCTTCTGAGCCTCATGGGGATGCTCTGTACCCTCATAAATATAGAGGTTTGTCAGCAGCTGACGTCCAAGGGGACCTTTGGGCAGCATGCCCTTCACAGCATGGCGAAGGAACTTCTCAGTGCCATTGGGACGCTGACGCAACTCGGCAGGGGTCTGGAAACGCTGGCCACCGGGATAGCCCGTGTAGCGGGTATAGACCTTGTCTGTCTCTTTCTTACCAGTGAATACTACCTTATCGGCATTGATAAGGATCACATTGTCGCCGCAATCTACGTGCGGGGTGAAAGTAGGCTTGTACTTTCCACGGAGCAACTTGGCTACCTTCGAAGCGAGGCGACCCACCACCTGATCAGTGGCGTCGATGACAACCCACTCCTTCTTTGCTGTTTCCTTGTTAATGGAAATAGTCTTGTAACTTAAAGTGTTCATCTTTCCTTTTTTCTTTTACTAAAAAACAGTTTACTAAATAAATGTAATGTACGCGCAAAAGACTACATCCGAGATCCTGCTACGACCCAAAGGTCATCATGTTGCAAGAATACCCGGTTGCAAGTCTAACGAACGCATCCGTAGGTTTGATCCTAACGGGAACTTTGAGCTACTGATTCACGAACCGTCATGCCTGGCCAAAGACATCACTATTCACACAACAACTCACGGGGATTCTAAGTCTCTCCCCAAATAATCGGACTGCAAAGGTACTTCTTTTCTACGAAATAAATGGCGCGGACTTTCGTGAAGCCGCGCCATTTATAACTATTTAACGTTTTTTATGTTCTTTAGTCGTTCGTAAGTGTTTTATTTCATGAATTTGCAACTTACACGCGTATGGTCTTCACTTGTTGCTCGGGCAATGTAGAAACCGGCAGGCAGGTGACTCACGTTGATGCGGGCAGTACCGTTTTGGAGGTTGACAGTGGCCTGTTCCACAAGCTGACCGTCAGCCGAATAGATGTCAACGGAAGCGGTTCCGTTGTCCTCGCCGCGAAGCAACAGCTGCTGGTTGCCATAACGCAGGCGGAAACCGTTGGCAGAGCTGATTAGGGTGTTGTGCTCTATGCCTACTGTGGTCTGGTCTACCTGTGCCATATAGCTAGTCATCAGGTTGGGCTTGCAGATCGTGGTGACATTGGTGGTATAGACAGAAGGCGCTCCATCAGGGAATCGTGCTATGGTGGTACGCGCATCATGAGCACCATAGGTAATGGTGTTCTTCCAACTCTTATCAGCGGCCATAAGAGACATTTGTCCTCCGTCTCCGTCAATCTTGAACGATGCATGCAGGCCGTTGTCAGTAGTGGCACGCTTGTCGCACCATACAATCAGGTATCCATGGGGAGCAATCTTCGTATTGGCCTTCGTGTTCTCCTTGGAAATCTGATACTTCGTTGGTTTGTCCAGGTTATCAGTAAGATACATGCCTTCCACGTCGATCTCCTGGTCTGTAGTATTAAAGAGTTCCACCCAATCGCCTTTCTTTCCATACTCATCAATGTAGCTGTCGTTCGATCCGCTCACCTCGTTGATGCAGACAGGTGTTACACCTTGTGCCAGTTTCTCGGATTCAGACAAGGGGTCAAAATGAGCTTCGAGATAAACCACGCCCTTAGGCATGTCCACCTCTGGTTCACTGGTTACCAGTTTTGCCATCCTGTCATACCAGCCACTGAACTTATATCCGGCAGGAGCCTCGGCACTGAACTTCACAGGTGGGAACAACTGGCCGTCGAAGGCACCCGTAGGCACCATCTGGCCATTGACGAAGATGCGGGCGCCATTCACATTACTCTTCAAGGTAGCACGCTGTGCACTGGTGTTCTGAAGTTTTAAAGCCGTGTAGCCCTTCATGGCATTGATGGCTGTTGTGAGTCTGTTGTTCAGCTTGCTCTTCACTTCGTTGGCAGTACTTGATGCAGAGTTGGGCACAAAACCATTCCAGCTCCAGTATCCTTCCATATTCATGGCTGGCTCCACCCTTTTTAGCAGTTTGTCGATGATGGCGGCTGAACGGGTCTTTTCTAAGACGCTACCACCAATCAGGCAGTATGCATCAATAAACTGTCGACGGAAGTCATCGTTCTTCAGCAGGTTCTTGAACAGCGTCACAAAAGTGATGGTTTCCCTGATCCTGTTGCCGGAAGGATAGAGCTGGTCAAAAGTCCATACCTCCTTGCCGAAGAAATCTGAGAAGGAACTGTTGGAATTGAACGAATGGTCAAGGTCGAATACAACGAAGCGGAACTTTCCGTCGTCACGATGGCGGAATCCTTTGATGTTGTTCTTCGGCCAGTCATTATTGCCCAGATACAGTTCGATGGCCATATAATTAATGTACGCGTCAATGTCTAACAGATGTGTACGGATTTCGTTATAAGTGACAGGATCGGCAGCGTTGGCCGACAATGCCAGCAGATCTTCATAGGCATCGGCCGTTCCGCACTTTTGCACATAGTTGGAGTCTGGCGATATCTCGAACTGGTCTATCTCTTCTTCGTCCCAACCGTAGTTGGCATAGACATAATGCTTGTTGTTGGGTTCACGCACATTGAGCACGCCAATATATTCACCGTTGATAAACTCATGTACAGGCTGATAGCCCTGACAGTCAATGTTCAGACCCGAGCTCTCAATGATGTACTGCAACGACGGGTCCTTGAAACGGCAAGTGTTGTCATTGCCGCCATTACGAATCTGCAACGTGCGATTGCGGATGTAGGGCTTCTGTTCAAAGAAGGGGTAGGGCAGATTCTTGTCACCGCCCATTTCCTTACTTCCTTTCAGCTTGAAGGAATGAGGTTCCCAGGCACGGCTCCATCCGCCACACATCTCCAGGTTCACATCTTGATTGAGTACCATCTCGCCGTTGGCATCAATATAGCTGAAGTTCACAGGGCGCTCCCAATCCATGTTCCAATTGCATTTGTCGCTTTGCCCGTTTCCTGGCCGTCCGTTAGGACCTTTTGCCATCACACCAAACTCCGTGCTGTAAAGGAAATCCCAGTCAGAGACCACAGAGACGACAGGCAGGTAGTAGTCCTGGTCACGGACAATATAGGACCGGGTAGTCACAGGCGATGGCAGGGCATCATTGGCAAAGAGACGCAGGCGCAGGCAGGTGTTCTCGTTAATCCGGAACTGTCCGTCCCGGCTCCGATTACTCTCTTCTGTAGGAAGCGAGCTGTCGATGGTATAGCGCAGTATTGCACCTGCAGGAATGTCGACACTGACGCTCAACGCTCCGTTAAACAGTTGTGAAGGCTGGTTCACCACGGGTGCTGCCAACTGACGGGTAAACACCTTGATGCCAGCGTTCGTCTCTCCGGGTGTAGGGGTATTGGTCACTCCCCAGGTGTCGCCTCCGTCAGTAGTACGAGCATAGCTGGTGCGTTCGTAGGAAGCAGGATATACTTCACGGGCAATCTCTTCACCGTCACTATTTGTCAACAGGATAGACCCGCCATCGGTATCCAGCTTGAACGGCGCATTTTGGGAAGCAATGCCGTTAGAGTCGAACCAAACTGTTCGGAAGCCCTTTGCCGGAACAATTCCCATGGAAAGGGGCATGGTCCACGGACCTTCTCCGTTAGTGGGATCACTGACCCTCAAGCCCACCAGGCTCACAGGCCGGTCAGTGGGATTATACAGTTCTATCCACCCGTCGAAATTGAAGGCCGGACTAAGGAACTGATCCACATTGGAAGCCATCACCTCATTGATGACCAGGGAACCAGGCTCCGCCTCATTATCGGTGACAAGCAGCATCAGCTTTCCCTGCTTGCCAGAACCGTCAGTGGCCGTTGCTGAGATGATGACATTGCCCTTGCTCCTGGCAGTTACCACACCGTCCGAACTGACTACAGCTACCTTCGTATTATTGGACGACCATTTCACCGAGGTCACAGTGGCATTGGCAGGAGTGATGGTGGCTGACATCTGAACCTGCTCACCAACAAACAACTGCGTCTGCGGTGCTGAAAGGGTGATGTTACTCACCTTAACCAATTCCCCGTAATACTCCAGCTTGAAGTTGTCTAGCACGGTGTAATTAGTACTTTGGTAGTCACTGCACCTGACACCTATCATCACGTCGCCTTCTGCGTCAAACTCTATCTCGTTCCAATAAAAACCTTCATCAAAGGCAGCCAGTGCAGCTTCCTTCCCGTCGGGGTAATACTTTCCTCCATTCTCATAACAGCGATTGGCAGCATTGTAGTTGAGCGAGGCCGAATAAAGGCTCGCCAACTTCTTCTCCGCACCGCCGGCATAAAGTGAAGCCGTGATGCTCTCCGTCCCACCCTGATGAGCGGCAAAGGCTACGGAATTGTCGCTCATGCGATAGAATCCCTGTACGCTCAGGCGGTAATGTCCCTTTAACAACCCGCGCAACTGTTGGTGCAAGTCATAATTGCCATTATAGAAACTAATGCACTCCACCCTCACTTCCTGTGTTGAGGCATTGCTTTCCCATAGCCAGCCTTCCTTGTTGTTTCCAGTGAACTGTGGGTTCTGGATGTATCGATTGGTCACGTCCGACCATACCTTTTCGGCACTGACCGTCAGAGTGGTCAGCAAACAAGCCGCTATACAAACTAAAGTCCTTATATTCATCTTCTCAGGTGTAATTAGTATTTCGTGTGCAAAGGTACAAAGAAGCAGGCAAAACACCAAATTTTATTAACAGAAGTTTCGGAAGATCTCTGGAAGTAAAACGTCTCCTTCATCGCCGAGCGGTCGTTTCCTAGCGTTCCATAGGTGCCCAAGTGCTTCGCGGAGGTCTTGCACCGTCGGACGGAGCGTTTCTCTTCAAGCAGTCCAAGGCTGAGATCCAAGCAATCGAACGTCACGATCCAAGCCAGAGAACGATTCTCTTCTAGTAAGTGAACGCCACTCTGCTAGTAAGTGAACGTCACTCTGATAGTAAGTGAACGCCACTCTGATAGTAAGTGAACGCCACTCTGGTAGTAAGTGAACGCCACTCTGGTAGTAAGTGAACGCCACTCTGCTAGTAAGTGAACGCCACTCTGCTAGTAAGAGAGAAACAACCAAGCAAGAGAAACGTCAGAATTCCCGAAACGCTATTTACTCATTTTTACATGCCCGGAATACGAACCAGCAGTGCATGGCCAAGGTGGTGATGAGACCGTAGTGACGGCGCATGACGTGAAAGCGTTCCATGAGCGAGGCACGGTGATTCCGGGTGGTGGCTCCTTCCTGCAGATAATTAGCCACCGTCATGTGAAGGTTTAGCAAGGGTACATCCTCCTTGGCGGCGGCTTTCATCACGCGGATGCACCAATCTACATCGGCAGAAAATCGGTACTGCAGGTCGTAAGGGGTAGCTATGGCAAAGTCGGTACGGGCATAGAAAGCCTGATGGCAAACAAGCATGCCCTGCCTGAACGACTTCCACGACAGTTGTTTTGGTGGCTGAAGACGACGGTGATGCAGGAATCGTCCTTCGGAATCCACGATATCAGTGTTTCCATAGAGCACGGCGGGAAGGGCGGGAAGGGCAGTTACTGCATCGACTATCCTTGAAACAGTATCGGCAGTGGGCAGGGTGTCACCGGCATTAAGGAAGCAGATATAGTCGCCTGTGGCAGAACGGAGGCCTTTGTTCATGGCGTCGTAGATACCGCCATCGGGTTCCGAGCTAACAAGCACCTTGTGTCCTCCGCCTCCTCCTCCTTCCAAGGAAACACCGTCAGTAGTGAAAGCATTGTTGCGTGCTATGTATTGATCAACCAACTGAAGTGTGCTGTCGGTGGAAGCGCCATCTATTATAAGGTGCTCTATGTAGGGATAGTCCTGACAGACCACACTGTCGAGAGTGGACTGAAGCACTGCCTCGGCATTATAGGTAATGGTAACGTAAGTGATGGTAATCATATCTTATAGTGCTGTCGGGCGATGGCTTCGTTGTAGATTTCTGTATATTTCAAGGCCACGCTCTGCTGAGAGTAGTATCGGTGAACCTTCGACAGGGCAGCCTGACTTAGGGCTTCACGATTGGCATCATAGAGCACCCAGCGAAGGCCACGGGCCAGGTCGGCAGCATCACGGTAGGTAGCCACATAGCCGTTCTTCTGGTGATCGATCTCCTCCGGTATGCCTCCCACTTTGAATCCTACGCAGGGCACACCGCATGCCATCGCCTCCATGATGGTGTTGGGCAGATTCTCTGACAGTGATGGCAGTACAAAGACATCGGTGGCATTATATACTTTGACTATCTGATGCTCATCGCTGACATAGCCCAAGGGGTAGGTCTTAAAAGGTAGCAGATGGCCCACCTCCTCAGCATGTCCGCCAAGGATGATGACGCCAGTATCTTTCACCATGTCGGGATATTGTTGAGCCAATTGCTGGCAGGCCTCAGCCAGGTAGTCCATTCCTTTATATCGGTTGGTCACCCTTTGTGAGACAAACAGCAGAAGCCGTCCGGTGGCAGGAAGCCCTAATTGCTGACGTGTCTCAGCCTGACTTGCCGGACGGAACACACGGGTGTTGATGGGGTTGGGAATATTGGAAATCTTCTGTCCGGCCAGCAAAGCACTCTGGCTGGCTTCAGAAGCCAGCCACCGGCTGCAGGCTACGAAGCTGATAGAGCCACTGGCCAGCAGCATCTTTTTCTTCTGCCATACCTTGGCGGCAAGGTCGTTCTTGGTGCCGTTTCCAGGCAGATACCAGCAAAAACCGCACTGGTTCCTGTAGCGGTGGCAGTCGAGGGTGAGGTGGCAGATAGCGGTGGCAGGCCATATGTCGTGCATCGTCCACACAACTGGCTTTCCGCTCTGAAGGATACGTCGTATGCCTCCTAACGAAAGCATTCCCTGGTTGATCCAATGCAGGTGGATGACATCAGCCTCGCGGAACTCCGGCAGATGGGTAATGTCGATGCCTGCATTGGCAATGTCAATGTCGAACAGGTGCTTTCGGGAGAAATGCAGTCGGAAGAACACGACCAGCCGTTCCCATACGAAAGGCCACTGCCGATACCAGCTGTTTCCGATTCCTACAACAGTAAGTCTTTCACTCATTGCCTTGTCTTGCAAGATATTGGCCACAGCCCGGTCGCGCACCAACATCTTGGCCTTCACGCCATTGTTGTTCAGTGCTTCCATCAGGCGTCCTGCTGCCACAGCGGCACCCCCGGCCTTCTCGCTTGTGTTGACAATGAGTACTCTCATGTGCTTCCTGCTACTGTTTGGCTGCCTTGCGGGCTTCTTTTTCACGCCGCTTTGCTTCGCGGCGGGCTTCCTTCTCGCGTTTGCGCTGTTCCTTGGCCAGTTGCTTCTCGCGTTTCTTCTGCTCTTTCTGCAGTGCCTTCAGTTCCTTGGCACTCTGCTTGGCAGCTTCCTCTTCTGAGGCAGCTTCCTCCTTCGCATTCATGGCCTCCTCTAACTTCTCGCGTAACATCTCCTTGTCAAAGGTGATCACCGTGCCGAAGAGTCCTACCGACAGCATCTGATCCTTGCCGTCATAACGTACAGAGGTGGTGTTGAAGAGTCCATAGTTGTTGACTTTCAATTTCGAATTGAGCGCCAGCTCCACGGTCTTCGTCACAACATTCTTGCCAATCTTCGTCAATATGTTGTCACCGAACTTCTCAGTAGCCTCTTCGTCCACATACTCCTTGATGGCCTTCATCATGGCCTCCTTGTGTGCCTCTTTGTCGGGCACAGTGAGTGCCATCAGAACGGCAATGAGCAGTACGATGGCTAAAACCAGTAATTTCTTCATCTTCAAATATCAATTGTCAATTATTTCCAAACATGTCCTGCGAACCGTGGTCTATGTGCGTCACCCGGTCGTTCAGCTCAGCCAGTTTGCCGCTGTTCCATCGGTCGGTAGTTCCTACCAGGTAGCCCGTGATGCGCTGCAGCTTGTCAATGTTCTTCGAACCGCACTTTGGACAGGCTTCCAGGTGATCGGCAGCATTCTCGTAGCCGCAGTCCATACAGCGATTACGGTTGTGGTTCACACTGCCATAGCCCATGTCCAGCCGGTCCATCATGTCTACCACGCTCATGATGACCTGCGGGTTATGAGTAGCATCGCCGTCAATCTCAACGTAGAAGATATGACCGCCACGTGTCAGGTTGTGGTAGGGGGCTTCCACCTCGGCCTTATGGCGTGCGGAACACTTGTAATAGACAGGCACGTGGTTAGAATTGGTATAATAGTCACGGTCGGTAATGCCTTTAATCACTCCAAACTGCTTGCGGTCCTTCTTCGTGAACTTGCCGCTGAGGCCTTCGGCGGGCGTGGCGAGGACAGAATAATTGTGGTGGTAGCGTTCGCAGAAGTCATTCACCCTGTCACGCATGTAGGTCACAATCTTCAGTCCTAGCTCCTGGGCTTCCTCGCTCTCGCCGTGGTGCTTGCCGGTAAGGGCTACCAAGCATTCGGCCAATCCTATGAAGCCAATGCCCAGAGTGCCTTGGTTGATCACGGATTCAATCGTGTCGTTGGCCCCCAGCTTGTCGGCACCTATCCACAACGAGCGCATCAGCAGTGGGAACTGCTTGACGAAGGCTGTCTTCTGGAACTGGAACCGTTCATCGAGTTGCTTGGCTGTTACCTCCAGCATATGGTCGAGTTTGGCAAAAAACGTGTTGATGCGTTTCTGCTTGTCCTCTATATCCATGCACTCAATGCCCAGCTTCACAATGTTGATAGTAGAGAAACTCAGGTTGCCGCGTCCTATGCTGGTCTTCGGCCCGAAGCGGTTTTCAAACACACGGGTGCGGCATCCCATGGTGGCTACCTCGTGCAGGTAGCGCTTAGGGTCATCGGCATGCCACTCGTCAGTCTGGTTGAACGAGGCATCGAGGTTCAGGAAATTAGGGAAGAACCTCCGTGCAGTCACCTTACATGCCAGCTGGTAGAGATCGAAGTTGCGGTCTTCGGGCAAGTAGTTCACTCCTCGTTTCTTCTTCCATATCTGTATAGGGAAGATGGCCGTCTCGCCATTGCCCACACCCTCATAGGTCGAGAGCAGAATCTCTCGCATCACACAGCGTCCCTCGGCACTGGTATCAGTACCATAGTTGATAGAAGAGAACACCACCTGGTTGCCGCCACGTGAGTGGATGGTGTTCATGTTGTGGATGAACGCCTCCATGGCCTGGTGTACACGTCCAACGGTCTTGTTGATGGCATGCTGCTGTGCACGTTCCTTGCCCGTCAGACCGTCAAGAGGCTTCTTGATATAGTCCATCAGCGGCTCGTCATACAATTCCTTATAGTTCTCACCGTTCAATTCCTCCAAAGCCTTCAGCTCTTCAATGTAACTCATCCGCACGTAGGGCGCGAGATAGAAGTCGAAGGCCGGGATGGCCTGTCCGCCGTGCATCTCATTCTGTGCACACTCCATCGAGATGCATGCCAGCACCGAAGCCGTCTCGATGCGTTTTGCGGGACGTGAGGCCCCGTGGCCGGCAATGAATCCGCAATTCAGGATATTATCCAATGGGTGCTGCACACAAGTGAGCGACTTCGTGGGGTAATAATCCTTATCGTGAATATGCAGATAGTTATGCTCCACGGCATCGCGGCTCTCCTCGGAGAGCAGGTAGTCATCGACAAAGGGCTTGGTGGTCTCGCTTGCAAACTTCATCATCATGCCTGCCGGTGTGTCGGCATTCATATTAGCGTTTTCGCGCGTCACATCATTATTCTTGATGTTCACGATATCCAGGAACACATCCCTTGTCTTGGCCTTGCGGGCGATGCTGCGTTGGTTGCGGTAGGCTATATATTTCTGAGCCACGTCCTTTCGGCTCGACTTCATCAGCTCCATCTCCACCAAGTCCTGTATCTCCTCCACGGTCATCTGGTCGCTGCCCTTGGCGGCTATTCGGTCAGTAATCTGATATAGCAATCGCTCGTCCTCACCCTTGTCGGTGTGGAGCATGGCCTTACGTATAGCAGCCATGATCTTCTGCTCGTTGAATCCCACAATGCGCCCGTCGCGCTTTACAACTGTCTGAATCATAATAGGTTCTAATTAGGTTAAGATATTATTTCCCTCAAATAGACATACCTTTGCAGGTGAATCCGCTTGCAAATTTAGATAAAAATTTCGAATTAGAAGCCCATCGGGGAAAAAAAGTGAATAATTTATCCCGAAAAGTTACAAATCAAGGCAGAAGAACCTTCTGACACTAAAAAAAGACTGCTGATTTTTGCGTCTCATCAAAAAAATACAAAGAAAAATGCACGTAATTCAAAAAAATGCCGTACCTTTGCAGCCGCTTAAGAAAAAGCATTCGGGATGTAGCGCAGTTGGTAGCGCACTACGTTCGGGACGTAGGGGTCGGGCGTTCGAGTCGCCTCATCCCGACAGAAACGGAGATAGCAGGCTTAATAAGTCTGCTATCTTTTTTTCTGACTGTGAAGCTTTGAGATTTCTTCTAAGATCATATAGACAGCTCTTGTTGATTGTAGTCCTTTTAGGGTGTTAAAGCATCTGCCCTCCACAGCATCAACAAAGGATCGCTGTTCGTCAAAATAGCCTTGCGAGTAGACTTGGTTGTTTGGAAGAATGGGAATGGATTTGTTGGAACTGAAGATATATTCAACAGTCCTTTTATGGTGACAGACTTTCTCAATGGGAATACCGAGGACGCAAGAAGAAAACGACTCGTAAGTCAGTTCTTCCATCTGTGAGAGATGGTAGATACCGTTTGACGTACACACCTTGAGGGTCTCTTCGGCAGAAGTCCATGTGTAAGCAGTGGATAGTTCGAGCGTACCAACGATTTGGGGATGGCGAAGCATAATGGTGTAGGATGCAGGAGCAACTTGCTGGCAGGCAAGGATTTCCGCCTTGCCAAAGAGGTGGGTGACCAGGTCGAGGGGATGGATATAAAGGTCGAGCAGGGCATTACCTTCTGGATAGTTGCCGGTGAGATAATGAAGATCGTAACTGACAAGATGTTCTTTGTGCAGACGTTTGCGAAGGATTTGCACAGCTGGGGCATAGCGTTTCTGCAAGCCGACCATGGCAATAGGTGAACCATAAAGCCGCTGTTTGCCTATGAGAGCATCAAGTTCTGCAAGCGTCTGGCAGGGAGGTTTCTCTATGAACAGTGACTTTCCGCTTTTCAATATCTGTGAGGCAATGGAGAAATGAACTGAGGGTGAGGCAGAAACAAATATGCCTTTCACTTCATCATCATTCAATATCACGTCAAGCGAGGTCGTTGCTTTCACATGAGGAAACTTCCGTTCTATCAGTTTAGCTTTCCTTTCCGATGTGACGCAGATGTATTTCAACGGTACACCAAGGTAATGCAGTACGGGATAAAGGTTGGTGAGCGAGTGTTGCCCCATGCCAACGAAAGCATATGAATATTGGTACGTTTGGGCAATGAAGCGCTCGGTACGGATGCGTTTATATCGGTTTATCAATTGCTGTATCATAAATTCTTGAAATATTGGTGATAGGTTGCGCGCGGGTCTTCCGTCCACTGATATGAGCCGTAGAACTTCTCTATAAGTCGTTTGGGCAGTAGACACTCCAAGTTTCGCATGAGAATGATGTCATATTTGCGGTGGAAGTTAATCCAGCAGTCGTTGCAGTTCTTGGAATATTGGCACTGTGTCTGGTAGGATGTTACGCCATTGAAGATTTCGTCGAGCGACTGACGGTGGATGTTGCCAAGAATGACATCGAGATTCTGACAGAGTGGTACATCACCATTACTATGGACGACAAGACTGCTCAGAATGCTCTGGCAGCGCAGTCGCAAGTTGCCATTACGCCACTGGTCGTATAGAGCTACAAAATCGTAGTTTTCTTGTGTCTGATGGATGCTCTGAGGAATGTGCTTCACAAAATCTGTTGCTGCCAACAATTCGCTCGTTGTATCGAAGAAGGCCATCGTCCCGTATATGCCAATGCGCACATCCACATTATATTGCTTGGCAATATCAATAACAAAAGCCATATCTTCGAACGAGTTCCACGGCGACAGGCAGAACATCAGCGACAACGGTGTTTTGTCCTTCAGCGCATCCATCACTTGAATCACACGGTCATAACCGTTGCAGCCACGCATCCGTAGGTAAGTTTCGCGGTCACCGTCTAGAGATACGTACAGATGCCTTGGCTGATAGCGGCAAACGGCATCTATGACACGACGGGGCGCAAGACAATTAGAAAGCAGCGTGTAGTTCGGGTGATGTTCATGAAACCACTCCATAATCTCAGATGCTTGCGGATGGAGGACGAACTCGCCACCCTCCAGTCCTACGGTAGTATGGCTGGTCACGCATCGGCTCTGCATGATTCTACGTATGTCTTCGAGCGACAAATGTTCTACTGGTTTCTGCCAGATATTACAATGCTTGCAGCGCGACTGGCAGGCCGTAGTTGAGTAAATCATCAGTTGCGACAGACGCTTGTGGTGTGGCCGCATAATGTTGTTCAGATAGAGTAGCCCGTTGTAGGCATAATCGTAAATCGTGTACATAAAAATTCGTTGCAGTTTCTGCTTATATAGTCTGAAACTGCAACGAATGACTGCACAGAGAGTGTGATTATTTCCTCAATTTACCCTTGCTTTCCAAATAGTTGGTAAATGTCTCCCATTGCGGGGCGCGTTTCTTGATGTTGGCCTGCGTGCGTTCATCATCGATGAACTGCAGGGGGTAGCAGTCGTGCAGGTAGTAGCTGGGATTGCCCTCGTCGTCGCCAATGGTGGAGTAGTGGAGCACGAGGTCGAAGAATACACGGCTGTCAAAGTCGGAGACGAAGCGGCTGACCTCGAAGAGAACGCTCTCGCCGAGGCGGAACTCCAAGCACTCGCGGTGATAGTTTTTCATCAGTTTGTTGAACAGTCGCTCGTCCTGCTCCTTGAAGCGTATCTCGCGGGTACTGGCATTGAACCACTCGATGTCGTCCTCGGTGAAGAGGGTATCAATGACGGCGGCCCTCGTCTCGCCTACGGGTTCGCAAGCAAAGAGTCTCACTTGCTCCACGGGGTCGGTGGTGAAGGGCTTTTCGGGTTCGTTACTGTCGCTGCTGCAAGCAGTCATCATTGTGCCGGTAATGGCTATCGCCATCATCCAAGCGAGGGGCTTGTAATGTTTCATGTTCTTTTTTGTTTATAAAACGGATGTCTCTCTATTTTTATTGTCCTTTCTGCTACGCAAAGACTGCACGAAACATAAAAGAAAATGTTTTTCGACCCACCTTTATGCTTCGTATCATCTGCTTGTCATCTTTTTTTTGAAACTTTTATGCCATTTTGTTTCGTTATTTGGGGAAAAGTTGTGTCTTTGCACCGTGTTTCTTTGGAGACACGACATTTTATTTGCTCATACGCCACTCGAATTAGGACCTCGGAACGTGAACGGGCAATATCTACTACCTTATACTCTCACGACGTCCAGCGCATTGCGCTTGATGACGAGCGGATAGCGTTCTGGGTGGCGGAGACTGTCGATTTCGAGGTCTACGTCAAGGTCGGGCCACTCAATGGCTTCGGGGCCGCTCATCTGCACGTTCAGCACGCTGCGGATGGGAGCGTCCTGCATCCATGGGATGCGGTTGTATGACAGAAAATAGTCGTGTCCCAACACCGAGAGCATGATCCCCTGCGCGTTAATCATCAATACGCTTACCGATGTGCTGCTGGAATTGTTCTTTGAAACTGTCTGCATATTTCTCTATGTTTTTTTATTTCATTCAACTTATGTTCGGGGATGCCTGTGTTTCTGGCCAGTTCTACCTGTGGCTCCAGCCAGTACTTGGCCTCATGGCCGCCACAGAGCATATGGATGTGCATCCGTTCCTCCTCATTGGAGTATATCTTGAATGTGTATTCGCTCTCGAGTTTGAATACAGGACTCATAATTTGCTGCAATTTTGCTACAAAATTACTAATTCTTTTTGAATTATTGCGTATTCCGATGATAAAAGTGCGAAATCACCATGTAAATCTAATACCTAATGGCAAAGAGAAACTGAACGGATGCTCCGTGCGGTAGGTCTCAATGTCTGTGGAGGTCGGGATATAGTATTGCAGGCTTGGCTCCGCGAAGAAACCGACGTTGGGCGTCAGGTGGAATTGCATGCCAAGGCCGAAGGTGGTAAAGAACTGCCACGGTGCGTGGATGGTAGTCTTGTCGCCTGCCTCATACTGACCATTCACATAGAACTCTGAGCGGAGGGCGGAATGGACGGGTATTTCGGTTGCGAGACCGAGGCTGCCGTAGATGCTCCACAGTCTTTCGCTATACATATTATATATACCCTTCATGGGGATGCCAAGGTAGTGGATGGTCTGCTGTTCGCTGATGGTATTACCATCGGCACCCGTCTCAAAGTCAGAGATCAGGCGGCTGTAATTGAAGCCTGACTCCAGTCCGAAACGATGATTCAATCTGTACTTCAATGCCAGCGACCATGTTACAGGCATTTGGTGATGGGTTGTTCGGCGAATCTTGTCCTCGCCTGGGCGGTTGGCATTGTATAGCGCGATGCGCATGATGGCGCTGCGGGTCTTGTCGCTCACGGCATCAGGATTATTTGCCAGATAGACAGCATAGTCTGTCCAGTTGTCAATGCTGCTCGGAATAATTGGGCTTGGGGATGGCCCAGGCAAAGATTGTGCAGCTGATTGCTTGGGTTTATAGCTGAACGGTTGGTTATAACGTTTCTGCTCATCGAACTGTCCTGCATATGCCAGTAGCAGCGACCATTTCCGGTTAGGATCAGTGCTGACGGTTGGCTTTTCGGGGAACAAGTCGACCATATCGTTATGCGACGTCTCTACCCTGCGTATAGCCTTTGCCGTGTCCGTCGCAATGGTATCGGTTACTTTCTGCTCCTGAGCTATTATATTGAATAATGTATCAGATGTGACAGAATCCACAATTTGGGCAATGACCGATTGCATGGTGTCAGTTGCAATGAAAGTGGTATGATGCACTGGCAGAATTCCCGACGTGCCGTCGCCTACCCGTAGCCTTTGAACAATCACAGACTTCTGCGGCCGTCCTTCCGAGAAACTTTCTGCGATTCTTTCGGTGTATCTTTCTGTTTCGCCAAAACTGCCGACGGCTGGTGCTCACCGCCGTCTTCATCCTTGACAACAGTATCTCCTTTCTTGAGCAGGAAGAACGTAACAGGAACAAGTAGCAGCAGAATCCCAGCAACCCAAACTGCTGCATCATCTTTCGGAGCATCTTCTTCGCCCGTGCCAGTTGCGATGATGACGAATGTGGTTCGATGCCCAACATGTCGCCAATCTCCTTGTGCGACATACCCTCGAACACCGACAGACGGAACACCTGCCCGTAGCCCTCAGGCAGACGGTCAATCATCCTCACCACCTCGCTCAACGGCACACCCCTCACGCCTTGTTGTTCCATTTGCTGCGGTATTACAGTAGCCTCCTCTATAGGCACCATCGTCACCGCCGTCTGACGCTCCTTGCACTTCGAGGCCACGTTCCGCGTGATGGCGGTCATCCAGGCCTCTGCATGCCTGGCATCGCGCAGTCTGTCAAACGAAGTGAAGATAATCACAAAGGCATCGTGTAGCACATCCTCCACCGTCTGCTCGTCGCTGATATAGCGTCGGCACACGCCCCTCATCTGCTGGGCGTATGCCTTGTACAGCTCTCCGAGGGCGTCTGCGTCCCCCTGTCTGCATCGTTCTATCAGCCGTGTTATCTCCATCGTCAGCATCACGTCTCTGTTTGTTAAGTCCTGCAATGAAGCGAAAGACTGCACCGACAACAAAACATTTTTGTTATTTTAACGTAAAACTGCAATAGACGATTTGCGGATTGCTCTGTCCGGATTTAAAGAGATCTTTAGCGAAGCGGTATTCTCTTCAAGCAGTCTACGGCCGAGATCCAAGCAAGAGAATGACTCTCTTCAAGCAAGAGAATGACTCTCTTCAAGTAAGGGCAAAAGAATCAACGTTTCAGCAATTGGCTTTTGCCCCTTCAGGGCGATGGTTACCACGCCAGTTTTCCCAGGGCGTAGCCCTGGGAAAACAACTGCTGCCTCCTTCAGGGCGTTTCCGACTTGGCATTCGCGCGGCCTGTTCCCGTGATAGCCTCGAAAAAATGTCGTTTGTTTTTGCGCTTAGGCGAGGAAATTTTGCGCTAAGGCGCAAGGTGTTTTGCGTTAAGGCGTAAGGTGTTTTGCGTATACGCAAAAGCGTTTTACCCACCACCTTTCTCCCGCTTTCATTGGTCCTTGCACCAACGAAGCCCCGTCCTCTCAACCCTGAAGCCTGGCTGAGGCTGTTATAAGGGTGGGAAACTTTCGTGAATTCACTTCATGATTGTTCAACCTTTGGCTACCGCTTCGTAGGTACTCAGACCCTTCACCGCAGCCTTCCATAGTACTCCCGAAACATCAGTGAATATGAATACACCTTTCCTCATTTGCTCTGTAATATTCCTGTTTCTGTATCCTGATGGTTCATGGTACGCTGTATGTCACGATATTTGCGGCCAGACGAGAGCTGCCATCTAATGTTGAGAGTCAGCATGTTTCCGAAATCGCTGCTATGCTGCGACACTTCTTTTCGGATATATCGGCTAAACACCTCTGTTTTGTTTGTGAGCGGACGTGCACAGAATGGATGCTGGGCATAGAGGGATAGAGTGATATTCTTCAACTGATAAGAG
>JAEEGK010001550.1_pt1 | contig 57857 bp, 41 predicted proteins | sample 8958771 | NCBI WGS metagenome assembly JAEEGK01 (sample SAMN16246547, study PRJNA631951) | gut metagenome | biome: gut microbiome; feature: rumen; material: SC-attached | host: Bos | place: Iran: Karaj | collected 2018-10 | reverse complement strand
AGTAAATATCTTACATAATATATACTAAAATACTGAGAACAATAAATATCTGTCAGAACACGCAGGAGAAATCAGAGCTAAAATCATCCATCAGTCTCATAAGAATGGTGATGTCCGCGCTCTTGAAAAAAAGACTGTATATAATTCAGGCAAACTGTAATGTGCATTAGTGTTGTATACAGCTCTCTATTTTATAAAATCACTAATTCATTCTGGCTCTGTTAAGAAATAGTGTTGCTCCGGGAACCGGCATGATACTACATGCACAAATTTATCTGGCAAAAAAATCTACTTTTAATAAAAAAAATAAATACCTATGAAATGTATTGGGTTTCTGCGGTATCAACACTTTTGTTAAACAGAGCCAAGATTATTGATATTTCGAAATAAGAATAATGATTATCTCCAACTTATTCTTATAGAGAGCCATAAAATTTAACATCCTCTCGAATCTTGAAACATGGCATCATCATGGGTATCACAGAATTTGAGAGAACTTTTTATGTCATAGATACCCAGTTCGCTTTTCGACATCAACACTTTTCTAGAACAGAGCCAAAATATTAGCACGGAGCAGGTGTTAGTTTTTCAATTTTGAAAATAAGTCTCTTAATAAACCCGTAATCCTGCCTGGATTCAGGAAGTGCCAAATGATATTCCAGCAGCTCCTGACAGGCTGATGCATCATTTAGATCGCAAGCCTGCATTAAAATCAGCGGATCTTTGCCTGATTGATATTTTGAACAGGATTGTTTGAACGAATACTCCGAACTATAACTGCTCATAAGCACATTATCCATTGTCATCTGAAAATTGCCGAACACCATGCCGGGATCAAGAGTACAGGCCTTTTTGCTCAGAATATCCGCATTTTTAATCCTCTCCTGTCTCTTTGATTCACTGCTTACTTCCTGTTTATCATTAGCGTCATAATCGTGACCATATGGGAAAATACTGTACAAAGCGGCAAGATGTGCACAGGCATGCGCACTGTTTAATTCACAGCCCTTTTTAAGATACTTTTCCGCCTGTTCAAAATTTGTAACACCGTAATCCTGAACTTCATACAGACCGTACTCGCTGCCGGCAAAATCGCACCCCTCGGCAAGATTCAGATCACATGCTTTTTCGAAGTATATATTTCCTTCCTTATCTTCCTGATCCTCCTCTGATGACTCATCAGAAATGTCATAAATTCTTCCCAGCAGCAGACAGCTTCTGGCATCGTCGGCATCACAGGAATTTTTCAACTGTTTCTTAAATTCCTTGAGAGGAAATTCAGAGCCGGAAATAATTGAATTTTCATCATGGTTGTATGATGAATCAAATTCTTTTTCAGACAGGAGATAGTAATGAACTGCAAGTTCAGGATCCTGTTTAACTCCCTTTCCTTTCAGGTAAAGATAACTCAGAGACCTGCATCCATCTCCAATCCACCGGCAGGACTTTTCATAATACTTAAAGGCTGAATCCAGGTTTTGCTTCACGCCCGTTCCGGTTTCGTACATTATTCCAAGCAGGCGGCACCCTTGCGGATCATCTAAACCGCAGGACTTATTGAGATATGTTAAAGATTTTTGATAATCTTTTTTGCCGGCAGTGCCGTCAGCATAGAATCTGCCGAGCCAGTAGCAAGCATCACCGTCACCAAGTTCACAGGCCTTTTCATAAAATTTTTCAGATGCCGGTAAATCCTTTTTTACTGTATCGCCGTGTAAATTCTGATATAAGTGTCCCATAACGGTACAGGCTGATGCCGTATTTTCAGAGCATAGTCTTTTTATTTCCGGAAAGGATATGCTGTCGCTTTCCGCATAAAATTCACATGCAATCTTATTTTTGCTTTCACAGACACTTTTAAAAACACTATCCGTGTCGTAACAAAAATAATTAGCCAGCATCTCGTTCATTTCCTTCACAGCGTCAGCTTTTTCGGCTGCCAAACCGGAGGATCCAGCAACGGTTAAAAATAAAACCGAAGTAATCAATTTTGAATTAATATTTTTCACAATATGACTTATCCCGTTATTTCTTAAATTAAGTTTAAAAATCACGACAGACGCCAGGTGATATCCTGTACTGAACGACCTCTTCTCTCCGGCTGTTACAGACAGCAGTGCTGACAGTTATTAAATTCAGACTTTAACCGTGACAGAAAATTCCTGCAGCCATTTTTCCAAGCTCCGGCCGGAAATTCCATGCCGGAGAAACATTTTAAAAGTCTGTTTAAGGAACCAAAAGGGCGGTATGACCGCCCCTTGCCTGAATTGCTGCAAAATGCAGCCCTGATCTTCAGGATCCGGCAAACAACTCATCAAACATAGGCTGCAGCGAAGCCGGAATGTTCAGTTCGGATGCCGCCAGTCTGCTGTAACCGCGTGTTATATACTCGGCAACAGACGTTCCCGCCAGTGAAGACTTTACAGACAGCAGACGGTTCAGGAAGAGAATAAATACAACCCTTTCACTGACTCCGCCGGCGACTATCTCATTAAGTCTCGCCGATGCGACCTTAGGAAGACCTAAATTTTCCAGAGCCGCAATGCTCTTTTCTGAAAACAGCTTCTTCACATCTGCAGTTTCAAGTCCGGACAGACTGAGCACCAGCCCGTCATAATAAACTTTTGTGCCTGAAACGGAGCCGCTGTTCTTCACCTCGTTGCACTCCTGCGGCTCAGGCGCGGATCTTGAGCACATCTTCGAACTCCCTTTCATAGCCATCATGCCGCCGGTAAAAACCGCTGCACTGAAGAATCCTGGCAGTACGGAAGATGCACAGCAGGTTGCAGCACCGAGAAATCCTGCAGGAGCCATCTGCGGCACGGTTCTCATCTCTGGAAGAGAGAGCTTATCGGCATCTTCATTTTCCTCAACAAGGAGATAATTAGTAAGAGATGTAACAAGCCTGTATTTCTCAGCCAGATCAGCAGCCTTTTCATCAGTTCGACCGGTTATACGGCGTCTGACAGCCATTCGCGCAAGATCCGAGCATTCGGTTTCATCCGCCTGCTGCGGAAGCTGCAGATTCCAGGAGTAGTTATTCTCGGACGATGCGGTTCTTAACTCCACCGTTCCTTCAGGCTTCCCGGAAAAACGTGCAAAAAACACGGTAGTGTCACCATGGAAAAGTTGAGGATTCTTCTCCGGCAACACCCAGTCCGGCTTTACAGGCCAGCTTATTTCCGATTCCATCGCCGGCAGACTCATTCTCTGGAAATGACGAACAATTCTTTCCGCCATATCTTCATTAGGAGTTACAAATTCCGGCATACCGCGGGTAACCTGGGACAGCTTTCTGAGAATACCCTCGGAAACAGCCGATCCGACACCTACAGAAAATATTCTGCAGTGTGAATTCACCGCGTCACTGTAAAACTGATCATCAACATATACCTGACCGTCAGTAACAAGCAGAATGTCATGAAGCCGATCAGAAACAGTAGTTTTATAGGCTGTGGCGAGAGCTTTGACAATTTCTGTTCCGCCGAGATCCGCTTTCAGGTTATCCGAAAGGATCCTGGCTCTTGCTATAGATTCCTCCGAATACGGCATATGCTCACTGAACAGAGGCACAACAGTGGATCCGAAACGTATTATGTTAAAGGAATCATGACTGGTCAGTCTGTCAAGGATCTTTTTAAGCGCCACTCTTGCCTGCTCGATTGACTGTCCGCTCATGGAGCCTGAGCAATCAATGATGATATCAAGATACCGCGGCTGCGTTTCCGCCATTTCGCCAAAATCAGGAGTCATTGCAACAGCGGATACATACCCGTCACCGTCCCTGCCCGTTACCGCATACGGAACAGGATTGGAATCCGAACGTATATCAAGGATAAAGTCACGATCTGCAAATGCGCTGACCGCAAGCTGGATCCCGCCTTCAATCTCACTGCGTTTTACCTCGTGAGTCGGACTGGCAATGCTGCATTTGCTGAGATTTCCGACAACAGAAATACTGCACTTCAAAGCGTTCTGAGCAGTAAGAGACGTTACAGGAGCCTGATAGCTGTCTATGCCCGCCTTGGCCGGATCGCCGTACTTCGGAGCAACAACAGAAGGCAGATAAAACCGGAGCTGATGACCGTTCCATATATTAAACTGCGAGTAGCTGAAGGATATCTCAATTTTCTGACCCGAGAGAATATTGCCTACACTCATGCTGTAGAGTCCCTCGTCAATTTTTTCCAGCATGGCGGCGGAGTTGCCCTGCTCCACGGCATCCTCATACTTTTCTCTGGCCTGGGCCTTTTTCATCACAGTGCCGTGACGAACCCGGCCGTCAATTGTAACGGTGAAATCAAGAAGAATAGCGTCAAGAGGAAGAGGAAAGGAATAAACGGCCTCAATATTCTTTTCTTCTCTGTTTTCGTATGTCTGGGTAATGGTAACCCTTGAAAAAACATCACTTATGCTGCCGGTGACATCTATTCCTGTCAGGGGTACCGGATGTCCGGTTCTGTCCTTCAGGACAGCAAACTCACTTTTCTCCAGACTGTTCAGTATCATCTGATTCTCCTTCCTTTTCATTAATTATCTGCAAAAAACGATTTACCAAATCCCGTATCTCCTGCGGCGTCATGCCGGTTTCAGCAGGATCGACAGCAAGTTCAAATCCTGGACTGAGATATATGTGACTTTTAACCGTAATCTCTCCGGGGTTTTTCGCCGTCCGCGAAGAACCCTCAGCTGGTACGGAACTGTCTAAAAGTTCTCTGATACGCTTTAAACTTATTCCTGCCTTCTGCCACTTCTGTATCTCGATAAGTCTTTCAAGATGCTCTCTGAGATAGTACGCTCCGCGATTGGCACCCTCCGGCTTGGGAACAATGCCGTTTTGCATATAAAACCGTATGGTGCGCCGCGGAATTGCCGTAAGCGAACTCAGTTCTTCAAGTGTAAAATGCTTCTCATCTTCCATAGTTTAAATTTAACACTATTAGTGTCAGATTACAACTGTCACATTATTCAAATAACATTAAAAACGAAACACCGATCGCATAATTATAAAAAAATGCCGGCTGGCATTCAGGATTTTAACCGGATCCAAAAACACAGAGAAAAATAATCCTCAACACCTCTTCAAACTGATAAAATCTAGATCGATCTGACCGGCGAACCGGCCCTGAATGCCGCCGGCACTCCGTTTATGCTCTGCATGTGCACAGCTATCAGACGCTTTTGTTCCATAACATGTAATCAAAAAATGAAAACACTGACCAGATTAATACTCAGCTCCGCAGTCATGACTGCACTTTTTTCGTTCCAGACATCCGCTTTTGCAGGCACTCCAGACATCAGACCGGGCCGTTACGCACCGGTATCATCAGAAAATGCAAGAGCATATCACAACAGAAACTCCTTCAGCTGCTCAGGAAACGGGGCCTACTACTGCCACAATCTTGAGAACACCAAGTATAAATATACTCCGGAGGAGCAGGAGCTGGTATACGGAGCCGAGGTCAACGGCGATATTATAATCAGAAAGGATGAAGCCACCGGCGAATATTCAATGTCAGCAATAATATATGTTCTCAGAACCTGCGAGGTGGCCACCAGACTCATGAGTGGCGACTATGATACTTACAGATATAAGGATAAATTTGTAGACTGCGTAAGTGACGACAACGGTTTTATCCACTGCCCGCTGTATGATCCGGATGCTGCTGACGAGAACGTAAGCCGGGTAATACTGACAATCAGCCAGGACAATCCCGACAGTCTGAAAATCACCTCCCGCGTTTCAGAATCCGACAGTGAAAATTTTTCTCCGTACTGCTTCCCGTCAATCGAAAAAGCTGCCTTTGTCTATGAATCCGAGGAGGATTTCAAGCACAACATGTATATCAGCGCAAAGCTTGACTTCATGAGAACTGATGCGGATATCAATCATGAATGGAAGGCTCTTACCAAGGATCAGAGAAAAAAGGCTCTCCCGGACCAGAGAAACTGGATAAAGGAGAAGGATAAAAAATGCGGTCCTGTAACCCTGAATGGTACGGAAGAGGAATTAACAAAAATGTACAGATGCCAGGCTGATATGACAGAAAAAAGAGTCGGCAAGCTTATCGATATGAAATAGCGATTTAACATTTCGCAGTCATCAGGCGGCACTGCCGTCATCCTGCGGGCTGTTGTTTCTTTTACAAAAGGAGTTTCATTTTGAAAAAAACTATAATTTCAGCTGCTGTGTCAGCTGTCATCAGCTTAAGCACCTGCGCCTGTGCCGGTGAGACAGACACCGGTGATGACGGAAATCTTATCACCTCATTAAAATGCGGCGTCACGGTTCTGGATGTAAAGACAGGAAAGGCTCCGGGCATGACTGAATTTCTAAGTGCCGTAAACGCGAAGTGGAACCTCGACGCCCTGTCGGCATATCTTAAACACAACAAGGACAGTCTGACGGACGGTACCGTCTATGCATCCAGCGATGATATCGAAGATGAAACCAACTATTACTTCATTTCCCGCATAATCAAAAAAACCGACGGAACACCTGTCTATGCATATGTTCACGGACACAGCGAGGGAATCGGAAACGAAATCTGCTTCTACAGCTACAATGCGGAAAAATCAGAGTTTGTCCCGTACTCCTCCCCGGTTCTTAAACAGAAAAGCAGCTACAAATATACCGATACCTCGGCGGGCTTTGATGAAGATTCAGATGATCTGCACATGTATACTCTGTTCATGTACAACGAAAGTGATGAAGCGGTTATGAGTATCGAGCATACATACACATGGGACGGAAACAGCTACATACTAAAGGGTGCAAAGATATGGTCAGGCGGAGATGTGAAAACCGCATATGATCAGGAAATGAAAAACCGCAGCAAAATGGCTCTTGTGGATATAGACAGGGACAATATACCGGAGCTGTGGATAAGTTCTGACGACGAGACCCAGCAGGAGATATTCAGCCTCAACGACGGGATCAGACTTATTGCCGACTCCGCATACGGTCCTCCTTCATTCACCTTCACTGCAAACGGGGTATTGAGCAGTGATCCTGACGGTTTCAACCATGTTTACACCAGTCTTAAAGACAGCAGGCCAAAGGACAGGTACAGTGCAAACTGCAGAATAGAAGGTGAAAAAGAGGTATGCAAATATACCATTAACGGCAAAAATGTCACTGAAAAGGAATGGAGCGGCAAAGCAGCATTTCTGAACAAAACCGAGAAGATCACACCGGAATTTGAAAAGCTGCTCGAAATCAACTGACAGAAATTACCGACCGGAAAGGACACTGTCAAGCCAGAGAGGCCCCGACGGTGTCTTCGGTATCCCGAAACGCTGCGGATAAAGCACATTAACCAGATACAGACCGCCTGGCTTGGCGGTTGCCCCCGCCTTTGTGCGATCACAGACATCCATAAGTTCGCCTATCCATTCGGCAGGACGTCTTCCATACCCCACCTCCAGCAGAGAACCGGCAATATTTCTGACCATATGATGAAGAAATGCATTGGCGGTTATCTCTATAACCACAAAATCACCGTAACGCATCACCCTGACCTCATGGACATTTCTGAAAGGGGAAAGAGACTGGCACTGAGATGATCTGAAGGAGGAAAAATCTCTTTCTCCAATCAGATACTGCGCCGCCTCGTGCATAAGATCCGAATCAAGACTCTTTCCGGAATAGTCGCTGAGACCGCCTGAGAGAATGCCGCACCGCTGCCTGCCGTTCCAGATTATGTAACGGTATGTTCTGGCATAGGCGGAAAAACGGGCGTGAAAATCATCTGCAACCTCCGCAGCCCAGCGAACCGCAATATCCGGAGGAAGAAAGACATTGACTCCCTTGCTCCAGGCATATGTACTGCGCGGCTTTCCTGATGACTCATAGTCAAAATGAATCACCTGCCCTGTTGCGTGAACACCGGCATCGGTTCTGCCGGCACAGATAATTCTGACGTCCTGAGCGGCTATTCTTCCTATCGCAGACTCCAGTTCACCCTGGATGCTTCTCACATCATCCTGAAGCTGAAATCCCTGATATGCACTGCCGTCATATTCTATTCCAAGTGCAATACGCATTAAATCTTACTCAGCATCTGTTCTGCCTCCTGGCGGTATTCAGGTCCCGCCCGCTTTATTACATCAAGCAAAGTATCCCTGGCGCTGTTCTTATCATCAATGCTGAGATAGGCTTTGGCAAGACTGATACTGTCCTTGGCATCACTGTCGCTGAGCTCTGGCGGAGGTTCCACTGGAACCGACTGGGCCAGAAGAGCGTCAATATCGTCGGCATCAACTGTTTCATTTTCAACTTTTACTGTTTCGCTTTCACTGACAGCGGCGGGAACCACCGGATCAGATTCTGCAGTAGAGGAAATTGAATTAAGTATGTCGTCAATATCATCGGAAGACATCTTTTCATCATTCACTGCCGCGGATCCGTCTTTTGCCGCTCCGGCTGAAGCAAGAATTGCATCAATATCATCGTCAGATGCCTTTTCATCAGCTGCCGGCTTGCTGTCTCCGCCTCCAGCCGCAGAGAGGATTGCATCAATATCATCGTCAGATGCCTTTTCATCAGCTGCCGGCTTGCTGTCTCCGCCTCCAGCCGCAGAGAGGATTGCATCTATATCATCATCTGATGCTTTTTCTTCAGCTGCAGGCTTACTTTCCTTTGAATCTCCCCCCATGGATGCGAGGATTGCATCTATATCATCATCTGATGCTTTTTCTTCAGCCACAGGCTTACTTTCATTTAAATTTACTCCCGCAGATGCAAATATTGCATCTATATCATCATCTGATGCCTTTTCATCAGATTTGTCACCGGTATTCGGATTTTTTACGGAATCATCCGCTGTTTCTGAAGAAACACTGGAATTTGCAGAAATGACAGCGTCAATATCATCAGAGGATGCATTTTCGTTTCCGCCTGAGCTGTCACCCATAGATGCAAGGATGGCGTCAATATCATCATCTGTCGCGTTCTGAGCCGCACCGGAACCTGTCTTCATGCCTGAAGCTTTGGCCAGAGGACTGTCCTCTTCAATAACACCGCTTGCCTCGGAAATAATTTCATCGATATCACGGGTTGTAAGATTGCTTTCCAGATCGACACTGCTTTTCCCTTTAGGCATAGATTCAAGAAAATCACTCTCATCAAGCTCAGTATTCAGATCCTTAGGCACAAGATCATCATTCTGTGAAATATCAACCTGCTCGCGGTTTGATGGATCCTCTGTAACGACATCAGTGGATCCGATATCGGCTTTCTGAAAGGTTTCCTCATCCAGATCAATCGTGGACGCAGAGGAATCATCGGCAATAATGAAAGAGTTGTCAGAATTTTTATCCCTAGGCTTCTCATCACTTGCACGGTTGAGATCAATACCCAGACTCTCACTGTTAAGATCAGCGCCGGATGAAGGAGCCGCATCAAAATTAGGCGATTCACCGTCAGTCGGCACCATGGCAATAGGATCAAGAGACATGAGATGATCAAAATCACCGGTCTCCTCAAGCTCGTCATCCACGCTGGTTTCCATTTCACTGCTCAGCTTACGGCGTACTCTGAAGGAGAGATATGTAACAATAATCAGCAGAATCATTATAATTATGCCGGCACCTGCTATCAGACTCAACGGAACCTCAGACTCTGCTTTAACCTCTGAAGTTTCATTTTCTCTCTTTTCAAGAAGATCATTAAGTCTGCTCATCTGCTGCATAAGAGCGGCATTCTGGGCTCTAAGCTCCGATACCTCCCTGCTGATATTCGAAATATCTGAATTTGATGTGGCAATACGGCTGTTGATATCATCAAATTTGCCGTCCATTCTTCTGGAAACCTCTTTGGAGACCTCCTTTGAAACCTCATCAATAATTTCACCCTTGGAGTTTTTTCCCGCTACATTATCACCGTTAAATGACAGGGAAGCCCCGGAGGTTGTGGTTTTATCACTTACTTTTCTCTGATTGGCTGCAACAAGCTCCTCAGGTGTGGTCTTATTTCCGTGATCGTCAACAAGAATAACAGTAGTCTCTGTAGGCTTTACCTCCTTCCCCCTGTCACTGCCGTCATCCTGCTTCTTATCACCCTGGTAGTAATGAACTCCGGCATCTTTGCTGTCATTTTCAAGTGTAAGAGTATTCTGCTGAACCTTTGCTGTCTCCTGCTTTGATTCATCAGGCACGGAAGTATCGGCCCTGTCGGTGGACGGCTGGCCGCACAGACCTGAAGGACAGTTGGTTTTGGCATACTGGAACTCGGACTTGCTTACTCCGCGCTGCGCATAAAGTTTCTTCGCAAGCTCCTTGTCTTCAGCGGCCGCCTGCTGAGCTGACGGGATCTTAAACATGCAACCGGGAACAACAGAATCAAGACTGCCGTCATTGAAGCATTTGATGTTCTTTCTGAAAATGGATGCAACCTGCTGATTTACAGATACCTTGACATCCTTTGTTTTCCTGGCCAGATCAAAAATGGTCTGTCCAGGCTCAATAGGAAGAGTTGCTGCCGTTTTATTGACATTGTAGTCAGCCGGAAACCCGCTGTATGTGAAAAAACCTATATTTTCACTTCTGGCGGAAGGCCTTGCGGACTGGCCGTTTTGATCACCGCGTCTGCGGGGATGAAGCCTGTTTGCAGGAATTGTATGATGTCTTCCTGATTCAGCTTTCGGATCGGTATATACCTGACCGCCCGGTCCTTTAATCTCAACGTAGAAGGTCTCAATAGAGGCACCGCGCGAGGAGGTTCCGGTTTCTATATCATTGCTGTTAATTGCCGCTGCACCGGCACAGATTGCCATGCAGATAATTGTTGCAACAGATCTTAAAAATCCTTTTTTCATATGGCAGGGTATCCATTAAAAGCATCACACTCTGAAAGGCAATGCAAAATACATGCTATTTTTAACAGCTTAATTGTCCAACAGCTGAAAAATCACCAGTCTTTCATCATATTTTCAATGATTCCGATACAGTTGGAAACGCATCCTGTAAGAAGATTATCCATAACAACGAACATGCTGTACTCATCCTCTGCTCCGGTGCAGCTACGCAGTCTGGTTACAACCTGGCGTGATCTGTCAACTCCGTGAGTTACAGGAGTCACCGTCTCGGATGGTATATAATCGTTTATAACGCTCTTAGAAATCAGATGACGGATCTCCGGAAGATTTACGGTAACCGACGTTCTGAATGTCAAATGAGCGCAGTATCCGTAAAACAGCGGCACGGTGTAGGAATTATAGGTAACATAACCGTCTATGCCTGAAACAAACTGCTCAATTCCCTTAATCTGCTCCCTTTCATGCCTGGAATACTGACGCTCCGTTTCATTGAGAATCTCATCCCCGTCACATTGCTGATCCGCTGAAGGAACCACATTAAACGCCACCTGTGCAGGAAAATTCTTCATAACAGGAGGTTTTCCGTTAAGCAGTGCAACCGCCTGACCGGCCAGCTCCTTTACAGCCTCATGACCTGCAACAGACACAGATTCAAGTGCGGTGACATTCAGATACTGAATGCCGTAATTATTTGCTATTTCCCAGACCGCCGATACGCAGGAAATAACACCGGCAGAAGGGGACACTATATAACTGCACTCTGGATCGGAAACCCTGCTGCCGTTAATCTGCGGGATCATCATGATATATTCATCGCAGACCGGTTCTCCACCGGTGGCATCCACTACTCTGCAGCCGGCTTCAAGCGCACTCAGTACCGGCTCCCTGGCATTCTTCGGACTGCAGAAAAATACAGCGGTGTCTACTTTTGAAAAGTCAAAATCATCAAGCTTCTCCTTGATATAATTTTTTTGTCTGAACCTGACTGCATCATAGTCATCAGGAACCTTTTCAAGAGGATACAGCTGGGCGATTTCTATATTTTCATTTTCCTGCAGCTTTTCAAGAAACATTTTTCCCTGTGCCGTATCAGTTCCGGCAACCGCAAGCGATATGCTTTTCATACAAAATCCTGTCAATAATCTTCAAAGAGATCCAAATCTGCAGCGATCCGGACCGTAGCAATCTGAATGTATATTTTAACAGAAAGGTCTTAATCACGGTACAAATGGAAAATTTAATGGTTAAGGGATCATCACATACCATGAACAAATTCTGAAAACGCTGGATCAGCAAGGTGACACGGAACCTTTCAGCACATTTTCTGAAAGTGCCTAGACAACAGTAAAGCCGGCTTCCGACATTCTGCTTTTAAGTTCCGCATTATCTATACTGATTCTTATGGAAGACCATTCACGGCGACCCGGATATTTTTTGCGCATTAAATCAAAGGATGCCGGATCCCTGTATTTTTCCCTGAATATCAGACTGTCCCGGAGAGGATTGTATACATCAAGAGCATAGGCTCTCCATGTCTCCTCAAACGAGTCGCATGAATGTCTGACTGCTGCATCAGATATGCCGAGCAGTTCCTTCTCCTGCGGAAGATCCGCTCCCAGTCCGAAGTGACGGCAGAATTCAGATGCTATCATGGAGGTGCCTCTTAATTTTCCTTCCGTGCTGTAACCGGCTATATGCGGAGTGGATATCAGAGTATGGCCGATAAGAGGAATCAGAACCTCCGGCTCATGCTCCCAAACGTCCATAATCAGAGTAAGATCTCCTCGGTCTTTCATACGTTCAAGCAAGGCCGCATTATCCCATACATCGCCTCTTGACGCGTTTACAAGCACAGTTCCGGATCTTACGGAATTAATCACCTCACCTGAAAACATGTGGAGCGTCGGATATTCGCCGTCCCTGGTCAAAGGAACATGGAATGTTACAATATCTGAATCAAGAGCTTCCTGAAAGGAAACGTATTTTCTTTCACGGGGGCTGCCGCCGGTTTGAAGATACGGATCATAGACTTTTACATCCATATCCAGAAGCTTTGCATAAAACTCGACGCTGGATCCGGTATTTCCTCCGCCGATAATGCCGATGCTGCGGTTTCTCAAAGAGATGTTTTCCTTTTCACCAAGAAAGAACAGCGATGACATTACATACTGCCCCACGCTTATGCGGTTGCACCCCGGAGCACTTTTGAAGGCGATCCCGCGCTGAGAAAGAAGCCCGGCATCAACATGATCCGTACCTATGGTGCATGTACCTACAAACTTAAGGCACGGCGCCGAATCCAGCAAATCTTCGCTGATTCTTGTGACCGAGCGGATAATAAGAGCGTCAGCTTTTGCAAGAGCATCCCCGGGAATACTGCGTCCGGGGACTTTCACCAGTTCACCGAGACTGCCGAAAAATTCTTCTGCGAAAGGAATATTTTCATCAATAACAATTTTCATAAAAAATCCACAGTGTTTTTTACTAAAACTCAAAAGCTCCGGTTAGGTGCCGAACTGAAGGTATCAGATCATTAACAGAACCTGAGCGGGATAAATCAAAACTGTACACTTTCCGGGGGAAATTTTTTGCCGTATCAGTTTCCGCTGATCCTCTCCGGCAGATCTATAATTTTAAGCACATATCCCGATCAGAACGCCTGCCGGCGGACAATTTTATTCTGCGGCTGATTCCGTACACAAAACAGACTGCTGCATAAGCCCTTCTCATTTATGCAAATCTTTCTTCAGAACGTCTGCGCATATATTTGCCTTGCGGCCGGCTATCCGCTGCTCTTTTAAAACCGAGGCGCCTGCAGATATATCAGCAGGACTGCCGGTAAGATCAAGCCCTGTCCTATTATATCAGAGGCCTTTTTAGAACTTCAAAATTAAGGCGGCAGGATCCGCCGGAATTGATATATTCACGAAGGGACGGCGAAACAGACCTGTGAGGAAAATCCTCAAATATCATTAAGAAGAAAACTGTACACGGAATTAAAATTCTTAATATAGTGATAAATATGAATGTACAGTCAGAAATCATGACGCGGATTGAATTAAAGGACCGGCCTGTCCGACTGAATCAATAACTGAAGTCTAAGCAAAAAAAGACTTAAAATCTGAATTTGAGTGCAGAACAAATCTGTCCGCACAGTGAGATGCTGACGTTCTCCTCTGCATATAAGGGGATGGGATCCCTGCCTTTTCAAACGGCATGCTGCAGACTTCTCCAGGAGAATCCCAGCTCCTGACCTGCAATACAGTTCACTTCACAGACTCTGCGACTGTTTGCCTCATTAAGAAAGATAAAGTCCATCTGCCGTCAGAAAAATTTTATGCCGTAAAACCGAGCCCTGAAGGACGCGGTTTTACGGCACAATCAGATAAACAAAAAGGCAGAAATCAGTCTTTCAGCTTGTCGCTGATTTCCTTAATATTTTTCTTTTCCGCCTCCATAATTTCCTGGTAATTATTGATAACAGCACCGACAACCAGATTAATCAGCAGGAATGCGGCAAATACATACCAGAAGATGTGGAAAATGGAAACAACAACCGGAGGAACAGGGATCAGATTCATTCTCGAAGCAGTAACAAGGTTATAGCGCAGATCCGTCCAGTCGTCACCGCTCATGCATCTGAGCAGCGTAAACATTGCCTCGGTCAGAGTCCCGTAAGGATCGTCAGAATTGCCCGGTGCATGCGGTGCCTGCTCAAGAAGCACTGCAACCTGCTCAAGCTGCTCCGGAGTAGCGCCGTTATCGGCAGAAGGTAGCTTAAACAGATGAACACCTGCAATGGCAAACACATACATGAAAATCAGCATTACCATGGCATTGTAGGTCAGAGCTCTCATGGAGCGTATCATTACGGAGATAATGAGACGCAGTTCGAGATTGGTCTTGAACAGTTTGAGAATTCGAAATACGCGAAGCACACGCAGCACTGCAATTATACCGGCATTCGGAGAAATATCCTCAGGTATGTAACCTGCTACTACAATAAACAGATCAAAAAGATTCCAGCCGGAAGAAAAAAAGGATTTGACAGAGTCCCTCACAATAAAACGAAGGGATATTTCTATGGTATAGATTATAAGACATACAAGACTGATGTTGTCATAAACGGGACGGGGCTGATAGGTTTCAAGGCCGATAACCACACAGTTTATAAGTATGATTACCATAATAAACAATTCAAATTTTTTACTGTACACCAGATCGTGCAGTTTGGTTTTAAAATCAGATTCCATCGAAAAAAACTCCAAAAAAAAAATATAGGTAAATTTTAGCGAAAGAAAAAAAATTTTCAATTGCGAAGTGAACTATAATTTTTTTTATCCTGTCTTTGTTTTGCCAAACCGGATAAAACTTTCCTTAAAAACTTTCTTTAAGGAACTTTGAAAAAAGCATAAAAAAAACGGCACGGCTCATATCTGCCGTACCGCCTGCTAAACGATGATCAGAATTAAATCCGATCCGTTTTCATATCAGATGATCTGCTACTTGCTGATTTCGCAGCTGTCGAGATTCCAAATCTGATCTACATAATCCTGAATTGAGCGATCTGAATTGAACTTACCCATAGTTGTGGAGTTTACAATTGCTGCATGAGCCCACTTCTTCTTGTTTCTGTACATGGTGTCAATCTTCTTGTGAGCTTCTGAGTATGAAGCGAAGTCAGCAAGAGCAAGATATGTATCACCGCCGTTAAGAAGAGCGTTCTTAATGCATGACAGTTCACCAGGCTTGCCAGGAGTGAAATAGTCAGAATCCAGCCAATCAAGAACAGACTTGAGTTCTTCATTGTTGTAGTAGTAATCCCACGGATTGTAGCCCTTGCTCTTAAGAGCCTTGACCTCGTCAACAGTCAGACCGAAGATTGCATTGTTGTCCTTGCCTGCCTCATCAGCGATTTCGATGTTGGCACCGTCAAGAGTACCGAGAGTTATTGCACCGTTCATGGAAAGCTTCATGTTACTTGTACCTGAAGCTTCATAACCGGCGGTTGAAATCTGCTGTGAAATATCGGCTGCAGGAATAATCTTCTCTGCAAGGCTTACACGGTAGTTAGGCAGGAATACAACCTTGATCTTTCCGCGAATACGCTCGTCATTATTAATCTTATCGCCAATCTTATTGATAGCGTAGATAATATTCTTGGCCATGGTGTATGCAGGAGCCGCCTTGGAACCGAAGATAAATACATGATCAACCATGTCATAATCCGGATTCTGGAGAACTCTGCGGTAAAGGGCAAGAATGTACAGCAGGTTGAGCTGCTGGCGCTTGTATTCGTGAAGACGCTTAACCTGAACGTCAAAGATAGCGTCAGGAGAAACCTCGACACCGGTTTCCTTCTTGATAACAGCAGCAAGCTTAACCTTGTTGCTATGCTTGATCTTCATGAACTTCTTCTGGAACTTCTCGTCATCTGCAAACTTGGTGGCATCACGAAGCTTCTCAAGATTTGTAGGCCACTCCGGACCGACAGTCTCAGTGTAAAGCTTAGCGAGCTCGCGGTTTGAAGCAAGAAGCCATCTGCGAGGGGTTACACCGTTGGTAACATTGCAGAACTTGTTAGGCCAGATCTGAGCAAATTCAGGGAACAAATCTTCCTTAACCAGCTTGGAGTGGATTTCTGCAACACCGTTAACCTTGTGGGAACCGATAACACAGAGATTTGCCATTCTTACCTTGCGAACCTCGCCTTCCTCGATAATTGAAAGCTTTGACTTGATCCAGTCATTGCCTGACCACATAGGATCAACGATTTCCTCAAGGAAGCGTCTGTTGATTTCATAAATGATTTCAAGATGACGAGGAAGTACTCTCTCAAAGAGGTATACCGGCCATTTTTCGAGAGCTTCAGGAAGCAGAGTATGGTTGGTGTATGAGAATACCTTGTAGCATATATCCCATGCTCTTTCCCATTCAATTCTCTCTTCATCCACAAAAATACGCATCAGTTCAGGAATTGCAATAGTAGGATGGGTATCATTCAGCTGAACAGCAATCTTTTCCGCAAACTGGGAAAAATCATTGCCGTGCGCACGCTTGTAGCGGCGGATGATATCCTTAAGAGAGCAGGCGCTGAAGAAATACTGCTGAACAAGACGGAGGATCTTGCCTGCTTCAGTTGAATCGTTAGGATACAGAACCTTAGAAATTACTTCAGCCTGTGATTTTTCGGTCTGGGAGTCAACATAACCGCCGGCATTGAACACATCCCAGTCAAAGAACTCGGAAGCTCTTGATTCCCACAGACGGAGAATATTTACGGTATTTCCGTTATAACCGACTACAGGAATATCCCAAGGTACGCCCTTGATTACACGGTTAGGACGCCATACCTTCTTCATATAACCGTTTTCTTCAAATACAGTCTCAACGTAACCGCCGAGCTGAATTTCCTGAACAGACTCCGGACGGCAGATTTCCCAAGGATTGCCGTACTCACGCCATGAATCAGGACGCTCAATCTGACGGCCGTCATGAATTTCCTGACGGAACAGACCGTGTTCATAGTGAATGCCGTAGCCTACAGCCGGCAGATTCATGGTAGCAAGAGAATCAATAAAACATGCAGCAAGACGACCAAGACCGCCGTTGCCGAGAGCCATATCCGGTTCTTCCTCACAAAGATCAGAGAGTTCAAAACCTAAAGACAGTTCCTTGTTCAGCTCCTTGATAGCTTCCTCGCAGACATCGTAAAGATGCAGATTGACCAGGTTGTTGACAGTCAGTCTGCCCATAAGAAATTCTGCTGAAAGATAATGAACCGCTCTGGTATCGTGTTTGTAGTGAGACTGCTGAGTTTTGGTCAGACGATCAAAAATCTGCTCATTGACAGCTGCACAGGTGGCTTTCCACCATGCCTGTCTGCTGGCCTTTTTCTCGCTGGTACCCAATGTTACATTCAGCTGACGAACAATTTCCTTCTTAAGAGAGTCTTTGTCAACGTGCACTGCTGCGACTTCTTCTTTCTTCTTTGCCATATGTTATTTCCTTTTGTTTATATGCCGGAACGGCTGCTCCAGAACATAGATACGGTATTCGGCTTTTACTCTGCTTACAGAGTCTCTCTTTGACTGTTAATGCGGTCAAAGACTGATTTCTGTGCATGTTCCGGACACGCACAGACATCCGGACAAGCCCTGCCCTTCAGTTTTAATCCCTGTAAAGGTGATTCTGAAAAAAACTCTTTCAGAATTATCCAAAAAACTGACTAATTTTACCAAAAAAATATGCCTGTTTTCAAATTGAAACAGGCATATAAAAAAATCAGAAAAAAAACTTAAGGGTGAAGTTTAAACACCGGCCTTTCTGAGAGCCGCGGAAACAATATCAACTGCTTCCTTTTTAATCAAATCCAGATGTTCCTGACCCTTGAAGCTTTCCATGTATATCTTGTAAATCTGCTCTGTACCGCTAGGACGGGCCGCAAACCAGCCGTTTTCAGTAACAACCTTGAGACCTCCTATGGCGGCGTTGTTGCCTGGAGCCTTTGTAAGCTTGGAAATTATAAGCTCACCCGCAAGCTCCTTTGCCTCAACCAGATCCGGATCCATTGAAGCAAGAACAGCCTTCTGCTCCAGAGTTGCCTGGGCATCGATACGGTTGTATATCTGCTGACCGTATCTTGCGGCGATTGCATCATAATGGGTCTGAGGATCCTTGCCGGTAACAGCAAGAATTTCTGCAGCAAGAAGAGCCATGATGATACCGTCCTTGTCGGTGGTCCACACCTTGCCGTTCTTGCGCAGGAAGGATGCGCCGGCGCTTTCCTCGCCGCCGAAGCCGTAACTGCCGGAATACAGTCCGTCCACAAACCACTTAAAGCCTACCGGAACCTCCTTGAGTTCTCTGCCGATACCTGCTGTAACGCGGTCAATAATGGATGAGGACACAACAGTCTTTCCCACCGCGGCATTCTTAGGCCATCCGTTTCTGTGGGTAAACAGATACTGAATCGCAACGGCAAGATAATGATTAGGATTCATAAGACCGGATTTGCATACAATACCGTGGCGGTCATAGTCTGGATCATTCGCAACTGCGATATCAAACTTATCCTTCAGAGAAATCAGAGATGCCATGGCGTAAGGAGAAGAGCAGTCCATACGGATCTTGCCGTCCTTGTCGAGCATCATAAATGAGAAGGTCGGATCAACACGGTAGTTTACGACCTCAATGTTCAGCTTATACTTTTCTGCAATACGATCCCAGTAGTAGACACCTGATCCGCCCAGAGGATCAACACCGATTTTAATTTTGGCAGATCTGATGGCTGCAAAGTCGATAACATTATCAAGATCATCAATGTATGCGGTCATATAATCATGACGGATAAGAAGCTCGCTCTTCATAGCCTCGCTGAACGGCACACGCTTAACGCCCTTGAGATCATTTTCCAGATAATCGTTTGCCCTGGCCTCCACCCATGAGGTTATGTCCGAACCGGCAGGACCGCCGGTAGGAGGATTGTACTTAAAACCGCCGTCGGTAGGAGGATTGTGGGACGGAGTAATTACAATACCGTCCGCCCTGTCACTGTGCTGTGACGCATTGTAGACGAGTATCGCATGTGATACGACCGGAGTCGGAGTATAGGACAGATCCTTGTCAACAGCGGTCTTTACGCCGTTTGCTATAAGAACTTCAACAGCGGTTGCAAATGCAGGCTCTGAAAGAGCATGAGTGTCCTTGCCGATAAAAAGAGGACCGTTTATACCGTTTTGCGCACGGTAGTCGGCTATAGCCTGACTGACAGCCAGGATATGAGATTCTGTAAAGGCCGAGTTAAGAGAACTGCCCCTATGACCTGATGTTCCGAAAGACACTCTCTGAGTCTTGTCAGTCATATCAGGTTTGTTAAGATAATATTCGGAAATAAGACGAGGAATATTTGTCAAATCTTCTAGTCTTGCCGGCTTTCCAGCATATGGATGTATTGCCATATCGTTCGTTATCCTTAAATCGTGATAATTGAGTGGTGATATTATACATCAAAAAAGCGGCATAAAAAAATTCACTGACGAGAGAAACCGCGAAAACACAAACACTTGGAACAACTCACAGACGAATTTTAAACAATCAGTAAATAAACCTAAATTCCCTGTAGTTTTTGGTAACTACAGTTTAAAAGGAGTAGCGTCAGACTACTCCTTTTTCCTTATTATATCTGCTTTTTTCGAACATTATCTATTTCAATTTTAACCTGTTTTTGCTATAATGTAGTTATAATAATATATATGATAACTACACTATGACACAGTCTGATTCTCCTTCTACAAAATTATCATTTCAAACCAAAGGTAACTATAAATATGCCAAGGTTCCGGGAACCTCATACAGGGAAAATGGAAAAATCCGGAAAAAAGGAACCATATATCTTGGTCGTGTTATTGATGAGAAAAATTTAATTTTTTATAACAAGGATAGAGGTGTTTTTAAGTACGATCCAGTCAATAATTTATTCCTTGAGGCACCGGAGACATACACAGGAAAGTTGAAGAACGATCAAAGAAAGAAGCCAAATCTCATTCTGGATTTTGGCGATTCATATTTTCTTTCTCAGTTAATTCACAGCATAAAATATAATGAAGTCATCGAGGCAGTAGGATATAAAAATTCAGATACCATCTATTCCATGATCATGTTTTATATCCTGACAAATTATTCCTGCATGCACTGTAGCACCTGGTATGAAGGCAACTTTGCCAAAATTCTGCACCCTAATGCAGACCTTCATTCTCAACGGATTAGCGAATTTTTTAAATATCTAGGCAGGGAAGATGTCAGACAAAAATTTTTTAGGGCTCATATCGACTGGCTCAAGAAAAACATTTGTAACGATCCTGCCATTGTGATTGACAGCACCGGATTACCGAATGACATAAATATTGAACTGACCAATGTTAGCAATCATAATGGAAAAATCAGCAACGAAGTAAGATTGGTTTCCGCTGTACAGCGTGATTCCGGGTATCCTTTGATCTTTAGGGCTATTCCTGGGAATATCAATGATATTTCTACATTATCAACGACCATAACAACCCTTGCCGAGTACTCTGTAAATACTGATTTTACACTTTTGGATGCTGGTTATGTTTCTGAAAAAAATATCGATGATCTGTATGAGGCTAATATCGATTTTGTTGCACGATTGCCAGAAAAACTAAAAAAATTATATTCATCCATAGTGGAATCAGGAAGTTCCGATTTGAAAACTTCGGAGAATCTTATTGAATTCATGGGGCGATTTGTTTACGTGAAGGATGTTGAGTGTAAGCTTGGTTCAACAAACAAAACTGCCTATGCCTTTTTATGCTACGATGTAGCAGCTGCTTCCGATGAAAATTACAAAACTATCGCCAATGCAAAAAAGTTTTCCAAGAAAAAATTGAAAGAAAAACATTCCGAATTTCACAAGATTTTTGAAAGCTCAGGAACATTTATAATAATTTCTTCCTTACCGTTCAAACGTAAGGAAATTCTGAATGTGTACTATAACAGATTGATTGTGGAACAGTATTTTGACCTTGGAAAGGGAATGAGCAGATTGATACCTCTCAGAGTACATTCTGAAGAAAGAGTTCTTGGACATCTGCTGATTTGTCAAATTGCTGCAACAATTAACTTATACGTGCAGAAAGCATTGGAACAGTCCTACAACAATTCTGTTGAATTGTACCTTGGTTTAAGAAATCAGAAATGCACGGTATATTCCACTAGAATCATTACCAGTGAAGCTCAGAGTTCAGCCACAATTTTATACGACAAATTTAAAATTGAGTACCCGAATTATTTCGATAAACAAGGGGATAAATTGCAAGCTCATAATTCATTGCCGAAGACTTTATCAGATGATGAAGCGTAGCGATTAATGTAGTTACAAATTACCCCCGGGAATTTAGGATAAAGCATTCCTAAGGTCTTTCAGCCCTGCATGTAAATTTTCTCTATCATTAAACCTGCAGCAGGATCAGTGCTTACTGAATCTCAAACACTTATATCTCGGGGTTTCTTGATGCTATAATGATTCTTCATAAAGCAGTCAGGGTTTAGAAATTAAGCGCCCGTTAAACAGCGGGAAGATCGTATGATCCTGCAGGAGCCGAAAACCGGCACCGTACTTAAAACTGTCCTGATTACAGCAGGACAGCATATACAGCCGTACCCGGCAGACTCTGCTGTGAAGCTCCGGCGGCGGCGCGGCGCGGCTGCAGTGAGCCTGCATCAGGGAGTTTAAAGACCGCCTGGATCCGCACTGCTGGGATCCGTCATCTTCCTTCATGATTACAGGACCGGCGGATTTTAAGCTGCCAAAAACTGATTGAATGCGGCCGGGTTTCACATCACTGCTCTGACACAGAACCCGAAGATGTTTCATATAACAGCACAGCTTACAGCTTTCCGCATTCGGCGGAATTTTTAAACATCCATACATGAAAAAATTCATCAACAGTAAAACACCGCAGTAAAACAGAAGTAAAGGGAATAATATGAGAATTTTAGTGATAACAAGAGGTCTGCCGGCTTCCGGAAAAAGCACCTGGGTACGTGAAAACGGTCTTGAGCCGTATTCGATCTCCACAGACAAGCTCAGACTTATGTACTCATCACCGGTCATTCACCCGGATGGAAAGCTTGATGTGTCCCAGAAAGTCAATACCCTGGTGTTTAAATGCATTAATGATATGCTCCAGAGCAGATTCAGCAGAGGAGATCTGACTGTAGTCGACGCCTGCCACATTAAAACAACAGATTTTAACAAATACAGAAATGCAGCAAAGGAGCTCAAATACAGAGTAATCATGGTTGATTTTTCCGATGTTCCCGTGGAGGAATGCATCCGCAGGAACCGCCTGAGAGAAGAGATGAATGTACTTGATGATATCCATATTCAGAGAATGAACGTCAGTCTTTCAAAATGCGAAGTACCAAGCTGGATCCAGGTGTTTAGCCACAACGAGCAGATTATCTTATAAGGAGGGAAAAATGTCAGACAAACCTGTAATCGTGCTTAAACCGGCTGATTATTCAAACTACTCCAGAATTAATGTAATCGGTGACATTCACGGCTGCTATACCGTTCTTCAGCAGGCTGTCGGAGAAATAAAGGATGATGAACTCTATATTTTTCTCGGAGATTTTCTGGATCGCGGAATAGAAAATGCTGCTGTTCTTGAATACATAATCAGCATCAGGGACAGGAAAAACTGTCACTTTATTGAAGGAAACCATGAAGCAAATCTGAAAAACTATGCCGAGGACGGAGATGTCCGGGGAAGTGATTTCAAATACCGGACAATACCGCAGATAAAGGACATCGACAAAAAAGAAATAAGAATGTTCTGCAGACGCCTCAGACAGTGTGAATATTTCACCTACTGCGGAAAAACCTTTCTCATCTGCCATGGCGGTATATCCAATATTCCGCCTCTGGGTCTGGTGGCCGTTTCCACTGCAGATCTTATCAACGGAACGGGCTCCTATGATGACTACGCAGCTGCGGCAAAAACCTGGAATCAGACTCAGAACAGCGATTTTATTCAGATCTTCGGACACCGCAACACAGGAAACGATCCGGTCATGATGTATGAAAATGTGTACTGCCTCGAAGGAAAGGTTGAATGCGGCGGAAATCTAAGAGCGGTGAAGATTGATAAAAACGGGATCACCGCCTGTGAATACAAAAATAACGTATTTGATCAGGCCTACGGTCTCGGAGTTCCCATGCTTGTCCGCGAGCTCAGAAAAAACACCTATATCACTGAGAAAAATTTCGGATCGATATCCTCGTTCAATTTCACAAGAAAGGCTTTTGACAGGGGAATATGGAACGAGCAGACAATCACCGCAAGAGGTCTGTTTATAGATATCTACTCCGGAACAATTGTGGCCAGAGGCTACCGCAAATTCTTCAACATAGGTGAACGAGCTGAAACAAAACCTAACATTCTTCAGAAAAGTCTGAAATTTCCTGCAAAGGTATACGTAAAGGAAAACGGCTTCCTCGGTCTTCTTTCACTATACAACGGAGAAATATTTGCAACATCCAAATCAAATCCTTTTTCAGAGTTCGCCGGCTATTTCAGGAAAGTATTCGACGACTGCTGCAAGGACACGGTCTACCTGCATGAATATCTCGAAAAAAACAATGTGACTCTTGTAATGGAATGCATTGATACGGTAAATGATCCTCATATCATAAGATACAGTCAAAGCAAGGTGGTGCTGCTTGATATCATAGACAATGATATAGAATTCTCCCGCAGAAGCTCTGAAGAGGTCCGGGAGGTTGGAACAAAACTCGGAATAGAAGTCAAAACTCAGAGCTGCACTCTTGACTCACCGGAAGAGTTCGCAAAATGGTATGAAAGCCAGAAGAAGGAAACTCTCGATCCGCTCGCCGAGCACATAGAAGGATATGTGATTGAGGATGCATCCGGTTACATGGTCAAATTCAAACTGCCGTTCTACAGTTTTTGGAAAAATATGCGCACCGCCTCGCATGTGGCGCTCAGCGGCGGATCAATGGACAGAAGTCTGAACCGCAACGGAGCAAGATTCTTCAACTGGGTAACGGACAAGGTGAACAAAGGTCTTGATAAAATCAATATCATTGAACTCAGAGAACAGTACGTAAAGGAAACAGGAGACAGAATGCTCCCGGACATACCTCAAACCCCGGACAGCAGCGAAAGTACAGATTAAAACAGCGTGTCCGGATCTGATGAATGAAAAAGAGAGCTAAAAGCAGCCCTCCTATTCAGACCTCCGTTTTTCCCGGACTCCGCCGCTGTTTTCATGCAGCGGCGTTTTTTTACTCAGAATCATTCCTGCTTTATCCCGGGTACATGTTTTCTGCACCAGAACTCCTGATCCATGAAATCATGCGCCGGTACGCATAACACAAAAAAAAAACGGCAGAACAAAGTCAGGAAAAACATTACTCATCTGCCGCATCTTCAGAAGCGGCCGGACAGAAAAAAGCAGAAATTCCAATCAGCATCCATCAGTAAACAGTCTTATCTGAATACCTTCATGATTGCCGTCAAACTTGCTGTGACGGGGATCGACATAGCATGGAGTGTTATAGAAAATATAACACTTGTGCTTAAAGGTGAGCTCCTCTTCGCTTTCAAAGGAATCTGAAATAGGCGCTCCGTTCAGAGACACAAGGATCTGACGGGCATCGGCACTCCATTCCTTGTAGACAAATACCCATTTGCTGTCCGGAGGCGGCAGTTCATCACCAAGCTGTTCCAGGCCCGCATTAAGAGCTCTGATAATTCCGTCAGGTGTCGCGTCCGGATAACCGCATCTGAGAGCAATGCTCTCGTCTTGCGGACAGTTGTCCCCAAGTCCGTTCATGCATATGGAACCGTCAAGAGCTTCATGACCAGCCAGAATTCTCTTGGAATTAACCAGCTCGGCTGAATTGCGGAGAGCCGTCGCCATAGTCTTGAGTGCTGCTATCCGGGCTTGTGTTTCCTTACTCTGGCCGTCCCCTGCCGATGCAGCAGGTACAGAGGCAATCATTAAAGAAAAAACAGCCGCTTCGACTGTTCTCTTCAAAAAAACACAATAATTTTTTCCAAATCCCATAATCTTTCCACCATGTCAGCCCACAGTTCAAATTATCCTAAAAACACCTTATATTTTTATCACACATCGCAGAAAAACATAATTCCGAAGGATAATTTGATTAACGAAATTTGACATCAGGAGCAATTTTCAAACTTATTTTGATCCTGCGCTGCTAGTCGCTTTCTCTGCTGAAACCGAGAAGAAAATCAGTCCGCTTTTTATTTTCGGCACTGTCGCTGAGCACGTCACCAAAAACGGTGTTCATTTTTTCCCTAAAGTCCACTTTAACCTTTCGAAGCTCGGACGCTATAATGCCCCTGTATTCCCCTCTTTTTCTAAACAGCGGGAAAATGCCGCCCCAGAACTCATTTACATTCTTCCACCGGGAGAAATCCAGAATCTCATCGATTTTAAATCTGCACATGTAGCTGTCTACAGAAATACAGCATAAATTTTCAAGAACGTTTCTGGTGATCCGGTCGATTTCTTCAATCTGGAATTTCAGTTCATCCAGCACCTCACCGACCATGAGCTTGTACCGCCGTCTGAAAAACGTCTCCCTTTCATTTCTGAAATCATCATCAAAGGATGTAAAAATAGAAACAGAATCATCAAAATCTTTCATGACGCTGTGATGAAAATCAGAAATTCTGTCCTCGAGTCTCAGTTTCTGAAGCCTTACTGCCTTAAATATAAGATTGACTCTGAAATTGCGGCATATGGTTCTGAGCATATCATCTCTGCCGAACTGCATGGTTGTTTTACCGGATCGCATCCTTTTTGCAACATTGCAGATCTCCACCACGGGATGATCACCGAATCTCTCTGCAATAATGCTTTTCATGATGCCGCGCTTGCCTTCATCCACTGTATCAGATTTTGTAAGGGCGAAAATAACCTTGTTTCCGCTCCTTACAATATCAGAAATAAAGTTTTCCTCGAAGGAGTCGATTCTGCCGGATTCGGCCGAGATGCAGTAAACGATAGTATGAAACCAGTCTTTTACCTCCTTTGCATCATTCTTTTTCAGTTCCTCCTCAAGCATGCGCTTCCACTCCCGGATCTGCTCGCCGCCCTCGAATCCTGAGGAATCATAAGGGGATATCATCATGCTGCGATAGCGGAAGGGAGTAATCGGATGAACTCCGAATCCGGTAACAGGCTTGCCGTCACCGGTAGGACACATTCCCGGTTTGTCGTAAATATAATTTATCAGTGATGATTTGCCGACTCCGGTTTTTCCAACGAGCAGAATATTTGTATTATTTGTAAAATCACCCATTAGGAATACCCTGACTACGGTGTCTGATTAAGCTTAAGACGCATAAAAGCTATCTGAACAACAGCCGGCACGGTAACACGATATGCAGGTCCGGCTATGTCAAAAACGGTCCATATCCCGGTCACCGCCCATCCCACAGGACCGAATACAAGACTTCCGGCCCGTCCCGCCACAAGAGAAAACCCTGCCCTGATGCCGATTGCCCTGAGAGCCGAAGCGGCAACAATACCGGAGATAAGTCTGATACCAATCATAGGAACAACCCGTCCGGCAACAAGCCATGCCAGCAGAGCTGCCGACTTGAAGCCGGATGTTTTCTTGTCAAGATCATCAATCAGATCCCTGATATCATTGCTGTCGCTGTCAGCAGCCTGCCTTCTCACCGCTTCCAGCTCCTCAAGTATCTCCCCCCTGTATTTCTCAAGAAGATGCTTGATCAGATGAAGCTCAATCTCCCCGGTGGAAGCATTTCCGTTTTTTTTAAGGTAATCGCTGATATATCTTGAAGCAACATCAGTCAGGATCTCCCGGTATCTGACGCCTCTTCCTCTGAAGGTATTTACTATCGAATTACCTCCGAAGCACTGCAGCTCGCCTGCTATCGCCTTCCAGTATTCATGGTGATGAGGTTTGTACCTTTTATATTCGTCGGATGCTGTAATAGACTCGGCGTGCCTCTGCTTTCCGTCAGAATCAAAAACAAGAATGTCAAACAAAGGCTGCAGCTCCTCATCCGTCAGGCCGCCCAGAAACTCAAGATCCTCATCTTCCAGATATGCCATACAGACTCCTGCAAATCAATCTTCGCTCTTACCATTTTTCATATAATCGCTGAAATACTGTCTGAAAATCTGCACCAGTTCGGAATTAAGAATATTCTTTACCTTATCCACGTTTTCCTCGCTGTTGAGATTAAGATCATTAATCTTGCGGCAGCAGACAACCGTGGCTTTACCGAAGGCATAGGTTATGGAAGATGCGACAGTGGTATTTATGGCAGCTCCCGCAACTGTGCCGACTCCCGGTATCAGTTTTGCAAGACTGCCTGCAACAGATCTGCCGAGGCTGCTTGTAACCAGAGTAGAAACCGTTCCGGTCAGATTATCAGCAATCTCGTCAATTCCCCAGATACTGAAAATTTTTGCCATCAGAGCAATCTGAGTTGCAACAAGCAGCGGAGCATCGGAAAACGGAACAGGACTCGCTGCAATTGTAGCGGCTGCACCGGTTGCAAGCCGAATGTATTTTTCGCACAACTCCTCCTTTTCATCAAATCCCCGCCGGCTTGCAAGAACAAACGCCTGCCTGTGAGCATCGTCCAGATGATCTTGAGTCCACTTAAACAGTGCATTGCTTGCTCCGTTGAGTGCCCGATCAAGATTTCTTGCCTCCTCCTCATTCACCGACTGAGGATCATACGTCTCAAAAATCTCTATATTTGAAAAGACATCTTCAGGAAATGTATTTCTGACTGACTCCCTGAGAGCATCTGCCGATTCCATTGATGCATGATCCTGCTTGGTCAGAACAATCGCCAGAGGTTTATTTGCCGTAGACTGACAGATTTTACGGACAAGAGAAGCATCAAAATCAGTAAAGCGGCCGCTGCCTGCACTGACACAGTACCATACAATATCGACGGCACTGTCCGGAGTTTTCTCACGTTCTTCAATCAGTCCTATAACATCATTTTCAAAAGAGGTCTGTGCATACGGACTGCTTTCATATCCCTTGGTATCATAGAAGCGTACAAGGCCGTCCTCATACAGATCGCATGTCTGGGTTACAGGTCTTCCGTAGCCTGTCCTGGCTACATTTTTTTTCATTACCGTATTAATCAGAGTGCTCTTTCCGGCACCGGACGGACCTGCGACAAGAATACAAGGACGGGAGTTCTTCAGTGAATCAATAAACTCCCTCCGTTCCCTGGCGAACTTCTGATTCAACGATTCCTCTGACTCACCTACTTCTTTTTCAAAATCAAGATTACTGTTATCATCCATAGCTCAATTCACTCCAGATTCTCTACCAATCCAGTGAAGAATATCCACCGGGAACACAAAAACCGAATGACATTATTCCACGACACAGCCGGACTATGTCATAAACTGCTGAAACCGCAGCCGGAAACTGGGCGGAATAACGGATTTAGAATCATCATTAAACAGACATCAACTGCGACACTAATGAACTGCTCTAATCCTGTCGGCATTAATTATTTCAGTTTCACGATCATCCATACTACTGTTTGGATCACATATATGATTTTTAGTATCAAATTCATACCCGACAAAGCTGCACATTTCGGCTGACTGACTTGCAAGGGATTTTTTCGATCCATACACCGCCCTGTTCAAATCATCGAGCTTTCTGGAGCTGGTTTCAAAACTTTTTCTGAGATCCTCATATCTGTTCATTACCGTCTGAATGGATTCGCAGAGATCGCGGAATGATTTTATCGCTCTGTCATACTTGCCTGAACGGTCATGTTCAGACCACAGCTGTCTGACAATCAGAAGGCAGGCCGTGAGAGTGGAAGGTGTGGTTATAATCACATGCCTGTTCATGGCATACTGTACAAGATTCGGATTTCTGGTGAAGCAGTATGAGAACATATCATCGGAAGGAAGAAACATAAGCACAAAATCCCACACCGATGAAGCGAGCTGAGGAATATTTGCGTAATCCTTTAAACTCAAAATATCTATCTGCTTTGTTACATTTTTAAGAAGCTCCCTGAGATACTCTTCCCTGGAACCGTCGTCAGCTGCGTTTTTGAACTGTACAAGAGCATTCATGGAGCATTTTGCATCAATAACTATCTTCTGACCGCCAGGAAGATTTACTATTGCATCGGGACGCTGTCTGACTCCTTCAAATGAAAACGAATCCTCCCGTATAAAGTCCACATGTTCCCTGAGTCCCGCACCTTCAAGGCATTTTTCCAGAATCATCTCCCCCCAGCACCCCTGATTCTTCGTGTTCTTCAATGCGTTGGCCAGCTCCACAGCCTCCGCGGAAAGCTTCTGCTGAGATGCAACCACGTCTTTGATTCTCTGGGAAAGCATAAGATTGTTCTCGTTACTGCGGGCAACCTGATCTCTGAGCACATCGATATTGTGCTTAAGAGGCGCCATGAGATTTTCCATCTTTCCTGCAAAAGGATTCAGAATGCTGCTGAATCTCTGCTGGTTCTCACTGGCCATCTGCTGACTTGCTGCAGAAAGCTGTCTGCCGGCAATCAGCGAAAACTCGTCTCTGAGCGCCGCATGAATCTGGCTGAAATCACGGCGGATCCTTTCATTTTCATTTTTCAGACTGACAATTTCAGACTCCAGCTGCCTTGCATGAAATCTGCTTTCAGCAAGGTCGATTTCTCTGGCATTCGCCGCACGGGTGTACTCATTTCGGGCTTTCTCCCACTCCGCTCTTTCCCTGCTCAGAGAACCTTCAGCCGTTTCAAGAAGAGAATCCAGCTTATCGATCTCGTCCTCCTGAATACTGCATTTATAGGAAAGTCTGCTGGAGAGAAACATAAAATAAACAAAAAGCGAGATAAAAAGAATCAGCAGACAAAGTGCTGACAGGAAAAGAATCTGATAATCCATAACTGTCCCGATGCAGACTCCTTAAACACAAAAAAAACAAGAACACAAAAATTAAACTCCGCATCTGTCAAATATTTCTGCAACAGATACCGGACGGTAGCATGTCTGCTCCACGCAGGCACAGAACGACGGATGAGGTATATCTGCAACAATGCTGTCATGAACATGACCGTAGATCAGTATCTCGTCACATCCAAGAAACATATGCGGCGGTTCACCTGTATCCTGATCAGTAATGTAGGGAGCCGGATCATGAAGCATTATGAGAGACTTGCCTTTGTACTCCATAACATGCCGCTGTCTGATCCACGCAAAGATCCGGCCGTCAAGTCCGGGATCATTTATCCACCAGTCATCATGATTACCTGCAACAAGATATTTACGTCCCTTTAACCTTTTTAGCACATTGTTTACATTTTTGACTGTCAGAAGTCCTTTTTTGATTTTTCTGCGGTTGAATGCAATGTCACCAAGAAAATAAACCTCGTCATCATCCCCGACAACAGCATTATAATTATTTATCAGGGTATGATTCATTTCCTCCTCGGACGAAAACGGGCGCTGCGCCAGACGTATAATATTCTCATGAAAAAAATGAGGATCTGAATAAAAATAAATCATTGAAACATCCTGTCGAAATAAAACAAGAAAACTTTGCCAGACATAGTACGGAGACAACAGGACTATTGAGGCATCCGCCTGCTTTTTCATATCGGAAGACAGTTGCAGGTCCCAGGGAAACCTCATGCAGACGTCATATGTACACCAATATCGGCACGATACGGATCTATCACCGTATATAAGGCGAACCGGTAATTTCCGCACCTCAGGCGCCATCTGCAACCGCACTGATAATTAAAAAGCCGGCGCTAAACTACTAATCCTCCGGAAGAAAAGTAATCAGAACAATATCTGACGGAGCAAACTGACGAACTGCCGGTCCCCAGGTTCCCGCACCTCTTGAAACAAAAACTTTAGCCTCTGCGGGAGTATCAGACAAACCTGCCAGATATCCAGAATTAAAAATCCACGCAAACAGCTGAAACGGCAGAATCTGTCCTCCGTGTGTATGCCCGCTGAGAACAAGATCAGCATCAGTTCCGTCAGCCGCAGCAGGTTCGTGAGAAAGAAGAACAGCATACTGTTCTGCATTTCTTAAATTAAGCACTTTCTTCATTTCAGGTGCACGTCCGAAATTTCTGCCTGCGCGCAAATCCGGGATCCCGGCAAGAAAAAAATCATCTCTTACTGATATGCCGCGGTTATCCATAAGCGTAATACCAAAATCACCAATCAGTCGTTCAGCATCAAAAATCCCGCGGTAGAATTCATGATTCCCCGATGTGAAATAAACACCGAGAGGAGCTTTCAGTTCCCCCAGATATTCTGCCGGCTCCCTTATATACCTGATTTCATCATCAAGAATATCACCGGGCATTACAATCAGATCCGGATTCAAATCATTAACAAGATCAACTACACCCTTTATTCTTTCCGTGCTGCTGACACGCGTTATATGCAGGTCACTTAATAGCGCCAGAGTCATAGGACTCTTAATTTTTGAAGAGGTTACGGTGAGCTTTCTGATTTCCGGAAGCTTCATACCCTGAAACTGTCCGTAGCAGGCAAGGGAAAATGCAATTAAAACAAGGAAAAACTTGTAAAGTGCACCCTTTGGAAAGGTAATCTTCCGGCGAACCGCATAAAGAGGAAGTCCCACAAGAAGATCTGAAAGAAAAACAACTGTGAACAGCGACAGAATGAAGACAAAAAGAAAATACCATGCATGACGCCAGAATGGATAGACAGTCTCTCCCACAATACGGGCAAATGAAAAATCAGCAAGATTGATTCCAAGACTGCACAGCAGGATCAGCAGGAAAATACAGATTTTTGAACTCCGTTTCAGTTCAAAAATTCTGAAAATACGAATATAGATATAAAGTGAAAGAAATAGTCCAAACAGAGTGGTTATTGCTTTCCACCAGATCATACCTTCTCCTGAATTTCTTCCAGGGCGTTTTCAACCTTAAGCCAGATAAAAAACAGTTTTGCAAGAATAACAAGAACGAAAGGAGCAGCTAAAATCAGGATGGGAATGCCTATAAGAATCCATGCTGTCATCAGTCCGACTGCCGCAACAACCGACCATATAATCAGCCAGACATTTAGACTGTATGCCCTGTGAGCCTGAGAGCAGCCCTCCTCCTTGGAGCATGAGCGAAGAACCCTTTCGGCCTTCTGCGACGCAATATGTGTAATTATGAGCAGTACCGGCATAATGATGCACGGTCCGGGAAGAAACCAGAATGTGAAAACTGTGGTCAGAACAAGAAGCACCGCACATACCATTGCGGCCCACATAAGCTTGCGGACACTATCCGACTCGGCAACAATTTCCGGACTGTAGAAGGCTCCGGTCCGGGAACCGAAATTGCCTTTAATTTGCGAATCATCTTCAAATCTGTTTTCTTCTGACATGGCAGCAAACTCCAAATAACGAAACACGGAAAAACATTCCTGAACAGAGCGGTACAGTCTGCAGTAAAAACAAGTCCTGCACTTAAACTTACAGTACGTAACATTCTACTTGGAAAACACGATTACATCTACTGTTTGAGACATTTTACAGCAAAATACGCCTGCAGATGCGGCATACTTAATGAAAACAGACGGAGACAAAGGCTAATTTAAGAATTTTTCAGGCAAAAAAAAACCACACAGTTTAGAAACTTATGTGGTTGCGGAGGGAGGATTTGAACCTCCGACCTTCGGGTTATGAGCCCGACGAGCTACCAGACTGCTCCACCCCGCGTCGTTATGTGTATATATTAGTGTTTTCCTTTTTTCATTGCAAGCATATTTTTTGCAGAAAAGTTTATTCGAACAGATAATAACCAGAAACATCACAAAAGAAGCTTTTTTTGTCCATAATGTAAAAAAGCAGGTTCATCCGATTCATATTCTTCCGTCAGCTTTCATCCTAATCGTCTAAACAAGACCGAAAAAAACATTTCCAGTTATAACCACGGCCGCAGATACAGCACAGAAAATCAGTGCCTGCACAATCAGACTTTTTACGGGAAGCGAGGTAACATCAGTGCCGCCGAGGAACATGGCAACGATGTTTCGTATGTAAAAGAAATTTACAAAAGGATAGGCCATGCAGAAATAGATGATAAGAGAACTCATGGAAAGATAATGAATCGCGGTTTCTAAATTTTTACCGTAATTGCCTGCCGAAATATCATCCGATGTTATGGCAAATCCTTCCTTCATATCCAAAAAAACTGCATAGGTCGAACATCCTACAACCAGCAGCGATACCAGCACGCTGACCACTATCAGGATAATAAACGAATTTTTGATTCTGCCGCAGAGCGATGCATAATCAGCAGCTCCGATTATTTCAAAAAAACTTTTAATCTTGGATACGTATATAAAGGAGAATACAAGAAGGACTATCCCCATCACCGATGAAATCTGTCCGATGGAGGATGCGTACTTAGGAAACAGAGACTGAATCATCATAAGTGAAACAGTTGCAATGAGCAGCCATTTGAGATAATTCAGGTTGGTATAGACAGAATCTGCCAAAACTCTGACTGAACTGCTTTCCAACGCCTCATTTAACTGAATATCGCCGGTCCGGGTCTTGTCAGTGCTTTGGCCATCCTGCAGGGCAGACTCAAAAATACACCCGCACCCATCGCAAAACTTTTCATGATCAGGAGACTCTTTTCCACACTTAGGACAAAACATAAAAACCTCAAGACTAAACCTAAAGAACTAAAATCAATCTTAAAACATATAGTTAAGTGTTGCAATAACAACAAGCGCAAAGCTGTTTAATGCATAACTGTTCTCAGTTTCAGGGCGCATACCTTAAGCAGGAAGAGATGCTGGAGAACCGCACCTCTGTGTCTGCTAATCTGTTTTTACAAATCATTTCATGAAAAGCAGCAAAACCGGTCAGCCGTGCAAAAATGACCGGATGTGACGGAAACTGATAAACTGACCTGCCGCCACACTTAATTATAGCGGTATTATTTACCGCTGTAACATTCAGACGATAACTGTCACCCCGCACCGCAGCAACCGACTGGCAGGAGTTGACATAAACTCAGGTTTTAAGCACGAAAACATGATTAATTCTTTACATTAAGTAAAAAAACAAGTATTTTTATCTTTCGGCAGTTTCAACTCCCGCTGAATAGACTGGACAATCACTCATTTGCAGATGTCACCGATACTTCTTTCATGAGCAGGACATATTTTTTTCTGAATCTTTGCGTCATCAGAAATCAGAATTGAAAGGAATATGACTCTCCCTGACAGGCGGCAAAAATTCTCTTCATAAATTCAGCGGAAAGCGGAGACTCGTCGAACTTCAGACGAAGTTTTTAAGCAACCGGTAAACCTGTACCGTTATTTTCATCTCTATCAGAATTATGCGATCATTTTCAAAAAAATGCCGGAAATAAAACAGAATATCTACTCAGTATCAGCACTTGTCAAAGCAATAAAAAATGATCTTGAAGGACATTTCAGAGACATAACCGTGACAGGTGAAATAACAAACTCAAAAGACAGGGATGTTCTTGAAAAAAGTCCGTACTGGTTCTTTTCGCTTAAAGACGATTCCGAAGGCTGCGACTCCCAGATTACCTGTTATATGGGCGGCTACTATGCATCTAAAGCCAATTTTCTCCCTCTGAACGGCTACAAGGTGATAATTCACGGAAAGGTTTCGGTATATGAAAAAAACGGGGGCCTTCGGATAAATGTCTCCTCGATGCAGTTTGCAGGAGACGGAAAACTGAAGGAGGAGTTTCTGCGCCTCCAGAAAAAGCTTCAGGCAGAGGGATTGTTTGATCCGGCATATAAAAAAAACATCCCCTCATACCCTGAAACCATAGGGATCATCACATCAGATTCAGGCATGGCCCTGGGTGATATCATACGCCAGATCATGTATTCACATTTTGGAGGAAGAGTTATTCTCTACCCTGCGATTGTACAGGGGGTTTCAGCTCCTGAAAGTCTGATTTCACAAATAAGACGCGCCAACAGCGACAATGCTTGCGATGTGCTTATAATCGGCCGCGGCGGCGGAAGTTATGAGGAGCTGTTCTGTTTCAATGACGAGAGGCTTGTCAGGGAGGTAAGAAACTCTCGCATCCCCATAATTTCAGCGGTTGGTCATACCGAAGATCACTGTCTGTGTGATGATGCTGCTGATTATTTTACACAGACACCAACAGCCGCCGGAGCATATGTTGTAGCTCTTTATTCCGATCTCTACAGCAGACTGCCGGAAATTCATAAGTGGCTCGCGGACTATATGCTGAAGAAAATAGAAAATCTGAGAACTGTCACGGAACGCTGTGAGCTGCTTCTACAGAAAAAAAATCCAGCGGTAACTCTGGATAACTGCCGCGGAATTATGAATGATCTCCAGCACAGAATGGCAGCTGCCATGCAGTTCCAACTCTCAGACAATGCGGCATATCTGAACGAACTCATTGTAGATTTACACAGGGTATCACCTCTTCAGCGCATTGCTGTAGGAAAGGAAAACCTGTCCTCGGCAGAAAAGGCGGCACGTCTGTATATCGAAAAAATTCTGCACGGCAGCCGCATCACCGTCAGCAACCTGGAAAACTCTCTGCATCACAGCATGCCGGATATCAGTGAAAAGCGGAAAGAACTGGAACACTCGGAGGAAAAACTGCGAAATACAGCTCTGGGATCATTAAACCGCGCCGCAGGTCTGCTGGATGCGCTCACGGTAAAACTGAGTGAACTAAATCCTCTCCTTAACTCCAGATTTGCACGAAGCATTACCACATCTGCCGACGGCAAACCTTTAAGTTCAGTTTCTTCAGTCAGCATCGGTGATACAATCTCCACACTGCTGGCTGACGGAGGCAAAATAGTGTCAGAGGTCGTTAAAATCGAACGAGGCGCTGAACTGCAGCAGAAGAATTAACATTTTACCTAATTTAATAAAGGAATTTCTGATATGTCTTTCTGGGAATTTATCAAAACGGCATTCAGATTCTGCATAAACTGCGTATGCTGGTATGTAAGAATCTTTGTTGCCATAGCTGTTTTTTTCTTTTCATTTTCATTCATAATGTTTGTTTTGGTGATTGCCTTTTCTCTGATGGCTGACAACGAATCCTCGGTTTCTGATACCGAAGATAAAATTGTGAGGATCGCACCTTCAGGAATTGTTACGGATCACCGCATCACTGATCGCAGTACCGAAATACTCTACGAAATCGGCGGTCTGACACTTCCGTTTGCATACACTGATGAAATTCTCTCCACTCTGAAATACGCTGCCGATGATTCAAAGGTCAAGGCTGTGATCCTTGATCTTTCCTCCCTTGATTATATCGATTACGGAAGTGCTATGCTCATTGGAAAAGCCATAGACAGATTCAAGCAGCAAAGTCATAAGAAGGTTCATGTCTATTCAACCATGTTTAACCAGCACGATTACCTTCTGGCAAGTTATGGAAGCGACATAACACTGAATCCGGTGGGAGAGGTATCAATTACTGGTCTTGCGCTGTCATCAACCTACTATAAGGAGTTTCTGGATAAATGGAAGGTTGAGCCGTACATATTCAAATGCGGTAAATACAAATCCGCAGTAGAACCTTTTATGCGCAGCAATATGTCTGACGACACGAGAGAAAGTTATGATGCAATCATAAGCAGTATGTGGAACAGCATCTCCTCTCAGATAGGAATAAACCGCAAGATTGACGCCAAAACGCTGCTCAGAAATTCAAGTGATGAACTTGAAGGTATGAGAAAAGTTAATTTTGACGGTGCGAAGTATGCACAAAAAAGAGGTCTCGTGGACAGTATTATGACCTGGGAACTCTTTCTTGATGACATGAACAGCAAATACAAAGGCACGGCAGAAAAAATACCGACTGTAGGCTACAAGAACTATATCTATAATCTTGTATCAAACCGTTCAGGGATCCGCGATGTTCTGGATATGTACTCCACAGACAGTGACCAGAACAGTATAGTCAAGGTCATATACCTTTCAGGTGAAGTTACATCACAATCACAGGATACATACTATATCGCCTACAAAAACTACGCAAAGATGATTAGAGATGCAGCCAAGGATCCTAAAATCAAGGCTGTAGTACTCAGATTCAACACTCCCGGAGGCTCTGTTACAGACGGTGTACAGCTCACTAATGCCTTCAAATATCTCAAACTTCAAGGCAAGCCTGTAGTCGTATCCATGGGAGCGCTCACTGCATCCGCCGGTTACTACATGTCTGCAAACGCAAGCTATATTTACGCTGAACCAACAACCCTTACCGGATCAATCGGAGTATTCGGCATCGTTCCTTCAATTAAGGATACAGCTAAGGATTTCGGATTTACCTTTGATATGGCAACCAACAACCCGGATCATTTCATCAGCATCATGCAGAAAATGAGTCCGGCAGAAAAAGCAATAATGCAGGGAAGTGTAGATGATGCCTATGCCAAATTCCTTGAAAACGTTTCAACAGGACGCAACCTGCCTATGAACGTAGTGAAGGAAATAGCTCAGGGTCGCGTATGGTCAGGTACCGATGCTAAATCACTGAAGCTGGTTGATGAAATCGGTTTCCTGGATGATGCCATCAAAAAAGCGGCATCTCTTGCAAAGATTGAAAAGAGCTACAAGGTAAGCATTGAATATACCGCCAGAAATACCAGCAGTATTTTCAGTGATCTGATGTCTAAAGCATCGGCATATGTAAGCATTCCACAATTCATAATTCCAAAAGAAATTAAGGAAATAGAAAAGTTCATACTGCCGCAGAGCACTAAACTTCCTGACGACAGGAAAGCCAGAATCTACTCCTATGCAACGGTACGGCTTGACTGACAGGAAAAATTAAATTTTAAACATATAACAACTGCAGCAGATGCCAATACACCTGCTGCAGACTGTAAATAAAGTCTGTTTTCGCATATCAAAGAACACCGCAGTGCAAATAAAAATGGCTGCTGACCGAGATCCTGACGTAATCTGTTCCTAACTTTGTCTATTTTTTTATGGTTCTTTACAAATTCCTGTTGGAACGACGCAGACTAGATGACAGAACTTTGGCCCGGAGTGTTCCATTCAGTAAAAATGCATTTCAGATGTAACACAGGTAACCATACGGAAAGATTGTTCCTTGTTGATGAGTTCTGCTTATTTTGAGTAAATCATCAAATATATTTCCAACTTGATTTTGTAAAGAGCCTTTTTCTTGAACAAAACAATCTAATTGAAACGGCATTGTGATAGTATCATAATTCATAATGAGGTTCCTTCTGTTTTGGTTTTTATCATTTTAAAAGTAATTTTTAAAATGGGAACGACATTTTTTTGGTTCTCCATAAATTTTAGTTGGATGGTTAAATCATAGACAGCTCCAAAATTAAGAACTGTGAGGATATTTAAGAAGGTAGTTTATCCTTATAAAATATGAAATTAGAACAACAAAATAAGGAAAACTATCATGCAGAATTGTATCAGAATACCCTCAGAATTTCCTGGATTTGTTCAGTAAGAACGTCAGCAAAGTTGGAATTTTTTGAAACCAGGAGAGGGTATATCTACCTCACATTTAGCTTGACACACTCAGCTTGACACACTCTTAGCGGATCTGTGCAGCAGATGGATATGTTTCCTCGGAGAGTGTCCGATTCCTCTCTCGATGAATATTTCTTTCTAAAGATTATTGATATTTCGAAATAAGATTAATGATTATTTCCAACTTATTTTTATGGAGAGCCGTTTTTGCTGTATGCCGGAACTGCTTTTTGGATTGCATTAAACGTTCTTACTATTGTTAATCTGTTCTATCCGATTCTGTTCTGGTTTGATAGTGATGGAATTTATCATCCGGGATTGGCTCGATATATCATTCTGATATTGCAGATCGTTCTTCTTGGGCTTACATCATGTTATGCTCTTCGCGTCTTTTCCAACTCTGCAGGTCTGGTTCGATGTTCTCATCTTATTGTTGGTCTTTCCGGTTTAATAATGCTTTTCTTCATTGGTATTCAGATTTTTTATCCTTATTTACCCCTTTATGCCATTGGTTATATGATGAGTTGCTGCCTTCTTAGGACAATGGTTGTTGAAAACGAAAGAGAGGAGTATCGAAAAGAGTTGGAGATAGCTCTTCGCCGGGAGCAGCAGCATGTGCAGGATCTGAATAAAGCGAGGAAACTTGCATATACAGATGCACTTACGGGAGCGAACAGTACCCTTGCTTTTGCTGAAAAAATTAAGGAAATTGACAAATCCATATCTGATGGATCTCAAGGGAGTCTTGCTGTTGCAGTATTTGATGTTAATGGTCTTAAACAGATAAATGATACGATGGGGCATGTCAAGGGTGATGAGTACATTGTTGATGCATTTAAAACTATCAGTGATATTTTTGTTCATACTCCTGTTTACCGTGTAGGTGGAGATGAGTTTGTTTCTATTATTGACGGTGCTGATTACGATAACAGAACAGCTTTGATTAAACTGTTTAACTCTCAGATAGAGAAAAATATAGAAAGTGACTCAGTTGTTATATCTGTTGGTATTACCGATTATATTCCAGACAGTGACAATAGTTTCAAAAGAATTTTTCAGCGAGCAGATCATCTGATGTATGAGAGAAAGAAAGAACTGAAAAATTTATAGCATATTTGCAATATCATAATTTCAAGTTTTATGTTTTGGCTATTTTCATTCTTTTTTGTATGAATCGATCGGTAACTGATACAGATGTTATATGTGAGAAGATACTCAAGTCCTCTTGGTGATATGTTTGCTTCTTCAGATGGAAACTCTATATCAGGACTCTGGTTCGCTGATCAGAAAAATATACCTGTTAATTCTTCTTTTTCATGCGAGAAACTTGAAATCTTTTTTCAACTTGAACAATGGTTGACTGTTTATTTTTCCGGTAAAGATCCGGAATTTACGCCGCCTCTTTCCTTAGAGTCTTCTATGTTTCGTAAGTCCGTCTGGGAGGCCCTTTTATCAATTCCTTTCGGGTCTACAGTGTCATATGGTGAACTTGCGAGACGGGTGAACAGCGGTAAAAACGAACCTCAAAAGTCTGCCAGAGCTATCGGCGGTGCTGTCGCTCACAATCAGATCCTTTTGATTATTCCGTGTCACCGTGTTATAGCAAGTAATGGTTCGCTTACCGGATATGCGGGTGGAATTGACAGAAAGCGCAAACTTCTTGAACTTGAAAAAGAAAACACGGATGATTGTTGTAGATTTATTCTGAATTGAATTTTTTTATCAGATCGAGTCGTAAAAAATACGTCTTTTTATGACTTTGAATACAGGACATAAACGCCTGTCAAATCAGCCATTGCCTCTGAGATATGACAAAATAAACAGTTAAATGCATGCTCGTTTTGATGTTACTATAATAAAAAAGCTGATGAGCAGGCGCAAAGAATGATTCAAATCGAAGGTGAGCCATTCCGGAATTAAATGAAATCGATGCCGGGACACACGGCAGCAGAGTGTGAGAAGTGAGTTGAATCGACCAGTGCAGGAAATCATTACTGCTTATCAAGTGGCAGGGGACTGGTAGGAATTCAACACCTTTAGGCAGGCGTGATGTCGAGGAACACTGGAATACAATAAAGATATGACAGAAGATAAAATTTTAAAGGAACTTTATAGACTTCGTGATCCGGAGTATCGCGATTTTCAGAGTAAATTGATCCCGACTGTGGATTCTGAGCTTTTTATAGGTGTAAGAACTCCTGATTTAAAAAAATTAGCGGTTTGCCTGCATGGAACGTCTGAGGAGAAAAACTTTTTAAACAGACTGCCTCACAAATATTTCGATGAAAATCAGCTTCATGCTTTTTTAATTGCTCAGAGTACAGATTTTGATGAATGTATAGAAAAAACGAATGCATTTCTTTTATTCATTGATAATTGGGCAACATGTGATCAGCTTTCTCCAAAATCATTTAGATCCAATTGTACTGTTCTTTTCAATTATATTAGAGCCTGGCTCTCCTCAGGTCATATCTATACGGTAAGATTCGGAATAAAGATGCTTATGTCGCATTTTCTCGATGATGAGTTTGATGTCAGATATCCGCAGATGATAGCAGAAATAAAATCTAATGAATATTATGTAAATATGATGATTGCATGGTATTTTGCAACTGCTCTTGCCAAGCAGTACGATGCTGTCATTCCTTTTATCAGAGATCGCCGGCTTGATGTATGGGTCCATAATAAGACAATACAGAAGGCTGTTGAAAGTTTTCGAATAAAACCTGAGTGCAAGACATATCTGAAATCGCTTAGGTATCGAAAGTGAAGAAACGGTTTCACTGTACTGTGTTTGTTTTTGAATGTTAAAGTTCGGCTGTGCCTGCAAGCATGGATGTTTCTCTGAGGCGCTGTTAGTGAATAGTGTTGATCTTAGAATCAACGCAGTGCACTGTTAAGTTATTTGGATTAAATTTTGCTTTTTAGTTTCAAAAATATAGATACGTTATAAAATGTAATGTTTTTTAGTGGTATCAACATTTTTGTTGAACAGATCCTTGTCTGAATCTGTTTTTTTGTAGAGATTTTGTGGAGGAGCAAATGAACGATGTTCTTAGGGCGATAAGAGAGAGGCGAAGCATACGGAAGTTCAAGGATCAGATGCCTGACAGAAGTATGCTGGATCAGATTGTTGAGGCTGGACTGTATGCTGCAAACGGCCGAGGTAAGCAGGCTACTGTAATCGTTGCCGTTACTGACAGAAAGCTTAGGGATCGTTTGTCAACTGTGAATTGCAGTATCGGAGGCTGGACTGCCGGTTTTGATCCTTTTTATGGAGCTCCCGCTGTTCTTATTGTGCTGGCTGATAAAAATAATTCTAACCGCGTATATGACGGCAGTTTGGTTATGGGAAATATGATGCTGGCAGCCCACTCTCTTGGACTTGGGAGCATCTGGATACACAGAGCAAGAGAGGAATTTGAGATGCCGGAGTTTCAGGAGCTCCTGCGTAACATAGGATTGGAAGGTCAATGGGAGGGCATCGGTCACTGTGCCGTTGGTTTTATTGATGGTGACATTCCTAAAGCTGCAAGGCGCAAAGACGGAAGGGTATTCTGGGTGCAGTAGCTCTCAAGAGAAATGATGCAATAGTTTCTTAGTGTTTTTTCATGAGTTTCCGGCATCGTTACGTTTTAAACTCTGATAGGGTTCCCCTTGATTACCTCAAGGTTCATGAGTCTGCTTAACCGCTATTTCACTCAACTTTTTCCCATAGAAAAAATTGTGGATGAGATCGTCAAACTCAGTCCACAAATTAAGTGTATCGCATGAAGATTTGCGGGGGCAGTTAAATTTCTTGTCTGCCAGACAGACAACAGGAGATAATGTACCTTCCATAGTTTCCAGTATCTCTCCTACTGTATATTCTTCCGGTTTGCGGCAGAGTTTGTATCCGCCTCCTTTCCCGCGGGCACCAACGATAAGCTCTGCTGATACCATGTCACGAACTAGAATCTCCAGGTATTTTTTTGATATACCCTGTCTTGATGCAATGTCTTTAAGCGGAACAAAATCTTCGTTCTGGTTTTTGGTCAGATCTATCATGACCCTAAGTGCGTATCTTCCTTTGGTTGAAATCATGGAAGTTTAATCTCTTTTTGTAAGTGAAATAAAATCCCGTATATGAGCTCTCATTATACAGCAAAGAAAAATATTTTGAAAAAAACAAACCTATTGACATAGTAGGTAAATGGTATTATCCTTGTATCAACAGTTTGATGAGATGGATGAACGAAAGATGTTTAGCATTCCTACAGTTGGTTATTTTTTTGCGATGTGTTGCCGAATGTTGATTTTGCGGGCATATGTCGCTAACGGATATCTAACTTGAATTTTCTGAGTGCGACATTATCAAGGTAGTTTAACTCTCTTGTGCCCGAAAACATATAAATGTGTTGTCGGGCTTTTTTATCGGATTTTGCGTTGATTTATAAATATTTGTATTTTCAGGAGTTTGGTCTATGAGTAATTATAAGTTTGAAACATTGCAGTTACATGTTGGTCAGGAGCATGCGGATCCTGCTACCGGAGCTCGTGCGGTTCCTATTTATCAGACTACATCATATGTTTTTAATAATAGCCGGCATGCCTATGAGCGTTTCAGCCTTCAGGATCCCGGCAATATTTACGGCAGACTTACAAATTCAACTCAGGATGTTCTTGAAAAAAGACTTGCCGCCCTTGAAGGTGGAAGTGCAGCTCTTGCCGTGGCATCAGGTGCTGCTGCCATTACCTATACCATAGAAGCGCTTGCCGCAAACGGGGGGCATGTTGTTGCACAGAAAACAATATACGGAGGAAGTTATGATCTCCTTGCCCATACCCTTCCTCAGTTCGGCATTGAGACAACCTTTGTTGATGCGCATAATCTTGAAGAACTGGAGGCAGCTGTCAGAGATAACACCAGGGCAATATACATTGAAACTCTTGGAAATCCTAACTGTGATATTCCTGATGTAGAAGCGATAGCAGCCATCGCTCACAAGTATGGCGTACCTCTGGTAGTTGACAATACCTTTGGCACTCCGTATTTGTTCCGTCCGTTTGAGCATGGTGCCGATATTGTTGTTCATTCTGCAACTAAGTTTATCGGCGGTCACGGAACCACCCTCGGAGGTGTAATTATTGAATCAGGTAAATTCAACTGGAAAGCAAGTGGTAAATATCCTCACATTGCAGAGCCTAACCCGAGCTATCACGGCATATCCTTCTATGATGCTGTAGGTCCCGCTGCTTTTGCAACTTATGTCAGAGCGATATTGTTAAGAAGTACTGGTGCAACGATTTCTCCGTTTAATGCCTTTTTGCTTCTTCAGGGTGTGGAGACTCTATCACTCCGTCTTGAAAGACATGCAGAAAACACCAGAAAAATTGTTGAGTATTTGAGCAAGCACCCGCTGGTTGAGAAAATTAATCATCCTTCACTTCCGGAGCACCCGGATCATGCTCTGTATCAAAAGTATTTTCCTAACGGCGGAGGCTCAATTTTCACCTTTGAAATAAAGGGCGGTAAGGAAGATGCGTGGAGATTTATTGATAATCTGAAGATCTTTTCTCTTCTTGCTAATGTTGCTGATGTCAAGTCACTGGTTATACCTCCTGCAACTACAACACATTCCCAGCTTTCAGAGGAAGAACTATTGGATCATGGAATAAAACCGAACACGATCCGCTTCTCTGTAGGTACGGAGCATATAGATGATTTGATTGCTGATCTCGATAACGGATTTGCGGCATTGCGGAAATAAATGGTTAGTTGAGTGTTGTGTAGGTATGTTTCAAAGGTAATCCGACCTATTTGTCAACTGCTTGTTAAGCATGATTCTGCAGCAGTGCTGTTGAATGCAGATGTATAGGTATCTTGCTGTTATTGAGACAGGGCAGTTTGGAAACATACCGTGTTCAATCATTTTATAAAAAAAAGGTACTAATATGTCAAAAATATATAAAGGAACTCTCGAACTTATCGGAAATACTCCTCTTGTCGAGGTGGTCAATATAGAAAAGGAACTGGGTCTTGAAGCTACTGTTCTTGTTAAACTTGAATATCTGAATCCGGCTGGAAGTGTGAAAGACCGTATTGCCAAGGCAATGATAGAGGATGCTGAAAACAAGGGACTTATCAGAGAAGGATCTGTTATTATCGAACCTACCAGCGGAAATACAGGTATCGGACTTGCATCTATCGCCGCATCCAAGGGTTATCGTATCATTCTTACCATGCCTGAGACCATGAGTGTTGAAAGACGCAATATATTGAAGTCCTACGGTGCGGAACTGGTGCTGACTGAAGGTGCAAAGGGCATGAAAGGCGCTATAGCCAAGGCTCAGGAATTGGCGAAGGAAATTCCGGGCAGTTTTATTCCCGGACAGTTTGTAAATCCTGCAAATCCTGCGGTTCACAAGGCTACAACAGGACCAGAAATCTGGAACGATACTGACGGCAAGGTTGATATATTTATTGCCGGTGTCGGTACGGGAGGTACTGTGACCGGAGTAGGAGAATATCTGAAGGAGCAGAATCCTAATGTCAAGATTATTGCTCTTGAACCTGATGATTCTCCTGTTCTTTCTGAAGGTAGAGCAGGACCGCATAAGATACAGGGAATAGGTGCAGGATTTGTCCCGGATGTACTGAATACCGGGGTCTTTGACGAAGTATTCAGAGCTCCAAATGAAAAGGCTTTTGAAACTGCAAGACTGCTTGCTAGAAAAGAGGGAATTTCTGTAGGAATATCATCAGGTGCGGCTCTTTACGGAGCAATCCAGTATGCTCAAAAAACCGAGAACAGAGGCAAGATAATTGTAGCTCTTCTTCCAGACAGCGGCGACAGGTATTATTCTACAGCTTTGTTTTCGTGATGCTTCCGGATTTTGAGTAATAAAAAGCTTAAGTAAAACTTTCCCAATTTTATGTACTATACTAAGCACCTATAGATTTTCTGTAACCTATTAGGTGTTTCTAAAATTATCATCTCTACGACAATAATCGTCAATCAAGAAAAATCTTTCAAAAGAAAAATCTTTTTTAATTAATAAAAAAATATTTAAAAATCAATTTTATTAGCAAAAATGTTGCTTATATAGTATATATATGTTAATATATATACTATATTTATATGAATTTACCTTTATTATCTTGTTAATTTTTAGAGGTTTTTTAATGGCTATACCAGAGGAAATTCGCAGGGTTCAAAGACCTGTCAATACAGTGGTAGTTACTAATGGTACAAACACTGCAAAAAGGTATGCTGTCAGAGAAAGAAAAGGTGTTAAGTACATACCAGGAGGAAACCCTCAGCCTATATACGGAAAAATTATAGGTCACATAATAAATAATGAGTATGTACCCTTGTCTGCAGCAAAATCTCAGCAAGATATATGTGAATATCCTGCTACATTATCATGGGGTGGAGCAGCCTTTCTCAAAACAGTTTCTGAAGATATAGTCAGTGATCTGCTGGACGTCTTTGATCCTGGTCGAGTGTACACCATAATTTCCATGGCAACATTGCGTGTTTTAAAGCCACGTATTTCTTCGAACAGATTTTCATCTCATTACCAGAATACCTTTGTGTCTGTATATTATCCAGGAGCAGCATTGTCAAAAAATTCAATATCCACACTGCTGTCTGAACTCGGACAAAGAAGCGATCTGATAGAAAAGTTTTATCAGAAACGCATGGCAAGAATTGAAAAGACGCACCGTATAGCAATAGACGGGACATTGCGCCAGAACACAAGTATCGTGAATGATCTGTCAAATTTTTCTTATAAAGCCAGAATGAAAGGATGCATGGAATTATCGGTTCTGTATGCTTTTGACATAGAACTTGGAGAGCCAATATGCGCTTCAGTCTTTCCTGGAAATATGCCTGATTGCAAGGCGTATGGCGAGTTTATACGCACACATAATCTGAAGCGTGGAATTATAGTTGGAGACAAGGGTTTCCCATCAAATGTGATAGCAGAGTTTTTGGAAAATAATAAAGATCTGCATTACTTCAATCCGCTCAAACGAACAAGTGTCTATATCGAGCAGTATGAATTGCTTAAATTTGAGGAATGTTTCAGTGTTGGAGATAACTATGTCCTTTGCAAGAGAGTGTATGTTGTCGAAGAAAAAAAATATTTGTTCTCATTCGTCAATTCCGGAATGTCAATGAAGGAATATTCCAGTTTTGTAGCAAGTGCAAGCAAGCATAAGAATTTTGATTTTGAAAAATATTCGCAGAAGAGAGATACATTCGGATTGATTCTGTTTGAATCAGATATGGATATGACGCTGGCTGAGGCTTATAACGTTTATAAATCCAGATGGAAGCTGGAGGTTGTATTTGGTTATTACAAGGCTGATATTACTCAAAATCAGACCAATATTCAGAGTGATTTCTCCGTTATGGGAATGGAGTTCATCAATTTTCTATCGTCTCTCCTGACATGCAGAATCGTTGAAAAAGCACAAAAAGCAGGACTGCTCAAACAGGTAACATACGGAGTGCTGATGGATGATCTCAATATGGTAAGGAGAGATGTAAAAAACACACCTGATAACACTCTGAACAAGCCTAGGAAATGTGATCCTTATTGGTTTCATGTCTCAAATATTGCAATGGAGGAAATGATCCAGCTTGGTTTGGTAGAAACTGACGAAATAACAGAAAGCAAGGCGAAGAAAGGAAGGCCTCCTAAAAACTCTAAGAAAGAGGCAGTGTCATCTTCTTCATCATCTTCATGTAATACTGACAACACTGAATCCAAAGAAACAGGAGATCATGCTGAAAACCTCGCGGTTGTAAAGCGTCCAAGAGGAAGGCCTCCAAAACCCAAAGAAAGCTGTTCAGAAGTTGTAAAGCGACCACGCGGAAGACCTCGTAAAGCCAAAAACGAGGAAGAAAAACCGAAAAGACCTCGAGGGAGACCTCGCAAGGAGTCGACGGAAGAAGAAAAACCAAAACGTCCACGCGGAAGACCTCGCAAAACTCCTTCGTAAAAAGGAGAAAAGAGAGTTTGGAATCCTTTTGTTTGATAAAATTGGAACAGGTGATTCAACATTGATTTTTGAATCTATAGTACATAGATTTGGGAAAGTTTTAATAAAACGCACACTACATTTCTTTATGAAATATTGAAGCCTAATGGTCTGCATAACATGGGGGATGTGTTTCTTAAGACTTTCTTTGAAACTGTTCTTAATCAGCCGTATTCAAATTCAGCTCAAATAAGTAAACAGCACAACATAGATTCTAACGATGATAATTATGGGCGCATAGATTTGTGTATTGAAACTTCGAAGAATCGATACCCCATAGAAATAAAAATTTATGCCCCCGATCAAGATCATCAAATAGATCGATACGTCAAATATGCCAAGGAAAAGAGCGAAACATCAAAAGTTTATTATCTTACATTAGATGGACACACCCCATCTAGTTGTGACCAAAGCGGCGAGGATGATTTTATTTGCATATCTTTCGCAGAGCATATTCGTAAATGGCTTACTAACTGCATTGACATTGCCAGACATGACAAAAATGTAGTTGATGTGTTAAACCAGTATCTTACATTATTGAACAAGCTTACAAGTTCAGAGCAGAGTGATATTTACATGGATGCAATAGAAAAACTAATTAGCAGTAGCAAAGACAATTATGAATGTGCAGTAGCATTTGAAAAAGGATTAGTCGCAGTAAGAACATCTAAGATCAAGCAAATTTTTGACAACATAAAAGCGCATTTATCTGATCGTATAGAATGCAATTATGACGAATCAGAGCTCTAATCCTACGTGGTTTTTGATACGAACCTAAAATGTAGAAAAAAGGTGTGTAAAGCGTTGATATATAAGGGGTTGGAGAAACAGAATAAAATCGACCGCAGCCAAAATAAAAGACAAATAACTTACAGTCGTGTTACTTTTTCTCCACGGTTCAATTATATGCCACTACACTTGCTAAATAATTGAAAAATAAAGAAAAATTTAAAGATGCATGTTCGGTAAAAACGATTAAAATCTGCAACTAACTCTCAATTTGATGAGCCATTACCATTAAATTTACCACAGCCAGATTATACAAATCTACCTTCAGAGAATGAAGTCAAAAAGAAAATTAAAGGTAAACAAACTGTAACTATTTAAAACAAAACTCTATGAGATTCATACTTTCTTAAACATCTCAGTTCAACCAAACAGAGATGTTTTTTTGTTACTCTGCCAAAGTCAAAACTCTCTTGATATAATTTAATCTCAAAACACGACATTTTATCTATTTAATAATATGAACTTGCATACACTTTTACCTCCATCCTCGCTTTTCTACAACAGAGCCTTTACAAAAAAGCCATATTCATAAATTTCTGGCTCTGTTGTGCAACAGTGCTGATTTTTAATTAGATAGTGTATATATATCATCTCACATGCAACATCCGGCGTTTGGCTGCAAATGAATGAACGCATTTCAGGTTTTCCGGTTCGAAACCGGCTGAAACAAAAGCAAACGGCCGGCAAACCGGATTTATCTGTGTTTAATACGTCAGAAGGGGCATGAAGCACATCTCTGTTTTTTTCTGGTCAATTAAAAAAAACAGAGTTCTTTTACCCATTCTTCAATATCTGTATTACCGACTGTTCCGTGAGAGCCGTTTTTAACTGCGAATGATTTCATCAGCAAAATCACGTTTCTCTACTCTCAGAAGGCTATCCGCATATGACAGCCCTCTGATTCTGCAGAATTCCTCGATAATCATTTCAACTTCATAATCTTTGAATTCCAGATTTACTGTGCATTCACCGGATGAATTGTCTTTATTGCTCGCCCAGCCGGGAGGGAGCGGTGTATAATCACCCGTCTCTGTCAGTTTGAATTTTATATCCGCTGAATATACAAATTTTCTGAATTTATAGAATGCAAGGTCATAATTGCCTTTTGTGACTATCATTTTAGATCCGATTACCCGTGAAATACTGATTAGTTCATCGTATCCAACCGCAATAACACCTGTGGTATTGCCGAAAATTATATACTTTCCTCCGAAGCATATGAAAGCTTTACTGCCGGCAATATATTTGCAACCGGCAAAATCCTGATGAATTTTTTCATATAACTGATGCAGGCCTGCACCCTCATGCCGGTTTGAAACAGGTTTATCAGAAAGCAGGGATTTGTATACAAGGGATATTCTTACAACAATATATATGGAAAGGGAAATCATAAAAATACAGGCATACAGCGGGATGTCATAAAAATAAAACAGGAGGGCATCGCTGACAATAACTGAAATCATGCCAATAATGTAGGCCCAAATCATTCTGTAGCGAGATCTGTCAAGCAGTTCAAGCCCGACTTTGAATTCTGTATAAGGATTTATGCAAACACAGCCGCTCAGGACCGGATATAAAAATTTTATGAAACATGCAGACGCGGCAGATACTGCAGCATTGAAATACAACGGTGTCTCGCAGCAGTAAAAAGTAAGAAAGACTCCCACAGGAAAAGCAACCAGCCACAGATAGTAGTTGAGAGAGTATCTCATGGCGGTATCGGAAAATTTTTTTAAAAAAGAATCAAACTTTCCGCTGCCTGTTTTAAAGGGAAATTTATTTTTATTCTTTTGATATATCTCTTTCCACTCATCTGAAAGAAGATAGGATTCACTGGAAAATTTACGGATCCTTTGAAATTTTTTTCTGTTTCCGGATCTTAAAAACAGATACAGAACAAACAGCACAATTGCTGTCACAGCAAAAATAATGCATGAATATTTCAATGCAATTTGATCATCCATAAATATCCTCTAAAAATCACCGAGTTTATTTCATCGGATCACTTAAATATTTTTGTTTCTGTCATTATAGAGCAGGGCACAGCCGCTCAGTAATATTTAGACATGAATTGATACAAAATCATGAAGTTAATCACTCTTATGCCATGGTAAAGCAGCTTTCGACCTGACTTTAAGGCGTAATCATGTCCTGCAGGTTCATTCATAATCTTTACAGCAAACTCCTCTGTTTCACATACGTTTTTTGAATCAGTCGTCAATGTCAGCTGATTATCATGCAGAAAATTCTTCACAACTATTAAAGAGTCAGGTCACCCCTCGTCTGAATAATGTTTTCAGAGGTTTCAAACTTTAGGCTTTAAAACCTCCTCATTATCCATCTTAAAATTTGCTTTGCCGATTTCGTTTCAATCCTTGATTTACAGCATGCACGAATTATAGATTACGCCCGAATTACTGATTGTCACTCCAGGCGGGTTTCGGATGGCTGTAGGCATCTGCACCTTCAAACATTCTGCCGCAGTCCTCCAGACTTGAAACATCCCTGTTATTTACCGGGCAGTTGAATTTCTCAGCATCGCAAAACATCTCGGACATATCCGTAACATTTGAAGTATCCCATCCACCTATCGGCTGATTGAAGGAACTAGCACCTTGAAACATACAGCACATATCAGTAACATTTGAAGTACCCCAATCTCCTATCGGTTGATTGAAGGATTTTGCACCATCGAACATACAGCCCATATCAGTAACATTTGAAGTATCCCATCCACCTATCGGCTGATTGAAGGATTCTGCACCACTAAACATATAGCACATATCCGCAACATTTGAAGTATCCCATCCACCTATCGGCTGATTGAAGGATTTAGCACCATCGAACATGTAGCTCATATCAGTCACACCTGATGTATCCCAGCTGCCGATCGGCTGATTAAAGGATTCCGCATCACTGAACATGGTGTTCGCTAACTCTTGCCACTAGATGCTGAGTTCGGGACTTTCACCCTATAGAAAATGTGCATGCCGAGCACACAAAAATCGGCAGGTTGCATCCCGCCGTAACAAATAATCCTAAAGCTGTTTTATTTTGATAAATCCGGGAGGTTGCTGTCCCTTGCAGCCTGTGAATTCATTTCATTGGTACTCGGGCGTGCCCTGCTGCTGTCAAGCACGACAGCGGAGTTTTGTTTTCTATTCGCCTCCTGTTTTGAAGTGATATCACCGCGGTTGATATCCTCCTCGCTGTCGGCACTTCTGTCACTTACACCGTCAGTTCCGTACGAACCTAGTTCCTTGGTGTTATCATACTTGTATGTATTGGCTGATGTTAAATCCCGTTTTACAGTAATGACAACACGACGGTTTACATTACGACCGGCAAGAGTAGCATTTGACGCTATATGCTCCTTTTCACCATAGGCATTTTTTATAATTTTCTCCTTCGGAATGTTGCTCTGCTCTATGTAACTGCTGATCAAATTCGCTCTCTGTGCTGAAGTTTCGCGACTTTGCTCTGTAGTACCGAAGCTGTCGCTGTAGGAATCAATCACCAATTCCTTGACGCCCGGATCATATGTAAGATAAGTAATCAGCCTGTCAAGACGGTTCTTTGACTCCTGCGTCAAATCTGAAGTGTCCTCATCAAATGTAATAACAGTAAATGCAACATCCTCAAAGCTGTAAGGAAGCAGATTATTCATACATTCAGTGAACAGTTTGAAATTCTTTTTAAAATTAATTGCGGATACAGTAACCTGAACCGGCTGATTCTGATAAAACCAGTCATTAAAGAAAAAACCTAAATTATTTCCGCGATCAAGAGCTGATGTCAATGTCCAGGCATTCTGATCCGTCAGTTCACCGGAAAAATATTTATAATTTTTCATAACAGTGAGATGATTATCCGGAACACCAGGTCTGTAATTCGGTGCAATTGCTCTGACATCCACATCATAACTGTTCTTTGACTCCAATGTCGGAATCATATTAAAAAACAGATTACGGTTTTTAGAAGCTTCAGATCTGAAGGAGATTTTTCCATAATCCGGTATCTCGTGTACAAGGCGGCAAACCAGTCTGGTCTGTTCTGCCATTACCCACTGCGACTTGGTAATAGGAGCCTTAAACTCATATTCAGCGGCAAATACCGAGCAGGCATACATAAGAAACGCTGTAGTAATTAACTTGTTCACTGCTCACCCCGTAAAGAAACAAAATCCGATAATCAGCAACACAGGCAGATTATAACTCTGTTTTACATAAAGCAAAAAACATACCAATGTTAAAGCCGTCAATTTTCTGTTTGATTGAAAGCAAAAGACACTTTACCGGCAGCATGGTCACGGTGCCGGCATTGCTCCAGTGGTTCACTGTATTTGGAGGAAAGCGTGCCTTTGCCCTCCATGCAGCAGAACAAAACTCCGGCATTGCGATACAAGGTATACACATTCAGATGAAGCATCAGCACAAGATTTTCTCCTGACCGACAATTCTGTTTTTCAAAACCATCCGTTCACTGCCACTACATACCGTCCGAGAATTTCCTTCACAGGATCTGATTTGGTTTCCCGGATCGCTCTGATGATCCCGTTTCTGTGAGTAATAAGGTATTCCCGGGCAAAATCCGGTGATATTGAATCAGCCTGTCTTATATAGAACTCGAAATCATCAGGATCTCTGAATATCACCCCGTCAATCTGGAACATGTTGGCGTACCTGGCATTAATTTTATCAAATCTGTCTCTGTCAGTTTTTTTCAGCTTATCAGCAATTTTTCCGTAATACCTTTCTGTTCTTCTTCTGAAGATATAATATTCATCAAAACAGGACTCCCACAATTTATCATCAAAATCCATAATCTCTGTCAGAGATTTGAAAACATACTGCCCGTCGCACATTATTAGCACATTACCGGCCCGAAGTTTAAAACCAGACACTGCATTTTTTAAATCAGGGATCAGTCCTGACAGCAGACTTAAGGATTTCTTTCCTTCCTTCAGGATCTGAATAAATTTTACAGGCTCCTGCTCATAACAACGGTCCATATACAGGATAAAGTCTTCCGTATTCTCAAAATTCATTGAAGAACTCTGCAGACATACAACAAAATCGTTTCTTCGGGTTGCAAGATAAGCAAATTTCAGCAAATCTCCGATGTTGGAAAATCCGATATCAGTTTCTGAACAGCCTGAATCTTCCGTGTCTGACACAGCAGCGGACGCTTCAGTATCTGCATCTTCAGCATAAACAATATCATAATCAGCAGCAGTTCTGTTATTCATAAACTCGGAAAAGGACCGGGCATAATCGTCTTCCAGGACACCAGGTACAGATCTGTCAGGATCTGCAGGAGCGGCAAATTCATCTCTTCCCTGATCTGTTCCTCCGGAAATTTTCTTATCCCCAGGTTTGCAGCTGACGATCTCCCGCTGAGCCTGCTCCAGATTCTCCCGAACACCTTGTCTTTTCCTCTCACGGTCCCGGTTACTGCCGTATGCCACTGTTACAGTTTCACCTGTCAGTTCTCCGCCACCTGCCCGGTATTCTCCCTTTTCAATTCTGATCCTGCCCGATCTGCTCCCACCTTTATTCAGAACAGAGTCCAAAAGGGAAATAATTTTTTTTCGTTCGCTCCTCCCGCAGGCATCCAGGAATAAACTCGCATGATCCCTTAAAAAAGAGGTTGTTATCATCTCATTCAGGTATTTTACAAATTCAGTGTTTCTGTACCTGTCAGGCTCAAGGAAGGCAGAATGATTTTTCTTCTGAACTGACTGAATCTCATCTAAAACCCTGTTTGCAAAATCCTTGATATCCCGAAAATACAGATGCTTCCAGTAAATACCTTTCACAGAAGAACATAGGGAATAGCAAAGTCCGGTAAATAGAGCTGTGATTTGCGGATGGCCTTCTTTAAGAGCATCAATTATTTCTGCGGTCCTGCGGCATTTTTCCTGCAATTCAGAATCTTCATTCAGTTCATAATGTCTGGACAGAAGGCCACACTGCAATTCAGAAAGTCCTTCTTCACAGTTTTTAAGCAACGTGACAGCAAGAGCCGCGGGTGTATAAAGAAAACTGCCACTGAACCTGTACGGATAGGTAAACCGCTCCGTATCAGGATCCGAAAGAGAATCAGACTCTGAATACGAAGACAGATCTGTCCTGTACCCGAATATTCCGGGAACCGGCACCGCTTCATTTGCCAGCCAGCGTCTGACCTCCTCATACCCCCATCTGCGGTTTGGATTATTCAAATCGTGACGTCCTGATATATCGCGGAAGGTAAGACCAAGGATCAGGTTCCTGATATCAGGATCAAAATTCTCAGGAAATTCTATCTTTCGTATCATTATGTCTCTGTTTATTTCGTCACGGGATTCCGGATCATACTCAAAGGGAGTATGACCGGTCATGAGCTCAAACAGTGTTATGCCAAAGGAAAAATAGTCTGAAGCCGGAGAAAAAACTCCGGTTATAGTTTCCGGAGCGCTGTAGGCCGGGGTCTTTCCTGTTCTGGTTATTACCAGAGTGAAATTATCAAGTTCGGAACTGACGCCGAAATCAATAATGCGGATCCCTCTGTCCTCCGGAGTGATCATAATATTTGAAGGTTTCAGATCCTTGTGAATAATCCCCAGATCATGAAGAGCCTTCAGTCCGTCAAGAACCGCGGGGATAATATGATGCTTGAGTGTACTGTAATCAAACCGGGTTCCGTCAGCCAGGATCCTGTCGAGACTTGTTCCTTCGTAGCAGGGTGAAACTGTAAAAGTATATCCGTATATCTCCCCTGCATCCAGGATCTTTCCTATATGAGGATTTTCAAGACGCATCAGAGACTCAATTACTCCAGTTTTGATCCCGTTTCTGCGTCTGTACAGCTTGATTACAAAACGGTGATCTTCACTGTCATGAGCAATATAAAGAACGGCTTCAGATCCGGAGGAATGAAGAGGTCCGTCGACCTGATATTTTCCAAGAAGAAGCTGACTGTGAAGGCTGGGAAAAAGTCGGATAAAATCATGATCTTCGCTGGCATTATTTAATCTGTTCAGAACTGTGCTGTAGGGAGAATTTTCTGCCGACATATCTATGCTCCGAAAAAAATTATGGTACTGTACGAAAACTGCAAATCTTTAACTCACTGCTCCAGATCCAGATAAAAGGCAGGACGGATAGAGCCGAAATCAAGATCCACCAGACTGCCTTCCTTATAGATCCCGCCGTAGGTATCTACACCTGCGGCACGTTTTTGATTAAAACCCGAAGATCTTAACCAGTACCAGCAGCATCCCTCCTCTGTCCATGCATTTCTGTTCCTGCATAAAGGGGAAGGTCTGCATCTTCTGTCATCATCGTCCCTGAAATACCGATCCGCCTCCTCGGTACTGAGAAGAAAAATTCTGTCATCGGTATCATCACCGGCATTGTTTTTAATTTTTGCCTTCAGAATATATTTCTGTTCATCCTCGCTGAAGCAGGACATAAGGAAGTCCTGATTCAGCCACCCTCTTATCCATGATTCACTCCAGGTAACATTTACCTCCTCAGTGTGGTACTTAAGAGTGGCAACTGCATACACCGCCGTCAGCAGAGCTCTGCCCTGCTCCACTGCAAGAACACGCCAGAGTACAGGCTTCATGCCGCTTTCACTGTCATAATAGTATTCTCCAAATCTGATGGTATCACCCGGCTTCAGCCTCAGATACGGTCTGACGATATATTTGAAATTTTCTTCAAGCAGCTTACGCACATTCTCTGAACCTGTACTGCGGTACAGACGCAGAAGATCATCCGCACCGGATTTTTCAAACTCGGATTTCATGTGTCTGTCAGAGGAAATCATTTTGAAATAATCAGACATAGCGTTAATGTCGGAATAAACCCTGCCGGCAATGCAAATCATGCCGCGAAAGCGTTTTTCACACTCCTTAAAAAGCTGCAGATCTGAAACTTCTCCCGCACCTGCAGGATTGTCCCCGCTGCCTGGAAACAGTTTCTGATAATCATCCTGAGTAGATTTTCTGAAAAGATACAGCTTCTGATAATTTTGATCTTTCCACAGCTGATCCTGATAACGAAAAACATCATTCAAATCATTAAACACAAACTCATGAATTCTAGGCCCGGCGAATGCTCCGTCTGACACACCGCCGGAATATTTACCTGGAGCTGAACTTAATCCCTGAAGTACCCGGTTACTTCCGGTATTATTCCAATACGGTGATGAACGTTCTGAAGTTCCTTTAACTTTAGAACGGCTGTTATTCTGCGAAAATACAGACTGACTTCTATCTGATATATGCAGTATTACAGCTCTGCCGTCTTCAGGACAAAACCCGGCAAAAATCCTGAGACAGCGTCCGGGGAACAGACTCCTGAGTGTTCTGAGATTCTTGTAGTTACTGCTGAGAAAATCTGTAAAAGCAACCGGATCTGAAGAACGAAGATCACTCATTTTTTCTGAGAAGGAGGAAAGACTGTCATAGGATTCTCCTTTGAAGGAGAAAGACGTATCATCACTCAGACAGTAGCCAAGACTCCTGACAAGACTCATAAAAACTTCAAAACTCTCCGGATTTCTTTTACAGTCCGGAAGATTTTCTGAAGCAGAAATTTTTCTCAATTCTGAAATCATTTCAGGATCGGAAAAATCGCCATGGTTCTTTTCAGGATCCTGAAAAACAGAAATCAGTTCTGAACAGGCACACCTGTTACTGCTGTGCACACCATTACAGGATTCAAGGTGATTTTCAGAAACACGACCCCTTTGATAGAGATTGTTCAAATCATTTCCGAGAACAGTAAAAACCGAACGGAGAAGATTCAGATCAGGTTCATAACCGCATGAAGACTGTTGCTCAGAGCCATGCATCAGTGATCCGGACTCACAGCTTCCGGATGAAGCAGAAGATCCGTCACCGCCAAAGAAGTTACTGTTACATCTGCTGTCATTGCCGCAGTCAGAGATTCCGCAGGATGCCAAGAGCGATGATCCGTATTTTTCAAAGCGGGATGCTTCGTCAAGCAGTGCTCTGCCATACGCATCCATGTTTTTGAAAAAAAGAGTTCCCCAGCAGAAAAAAGAAAAGCCTCCGTCTAATCCGTAAACAAGTCTGAAAAAATGCTGATCTGCAGCCTCGGGG
>JAEEGK010001547.1_pt1 | contig 57931 bp, 58 predicted proteins | sample 8958771 | NCBI WGS metagenome assembly JAEEGK01 (sample SAMN16246547, study PRJNA631951) | gut metagenome | biome: gut microbiome; feature: rumen; material: SC-attached | host: Bos | place: Iran: Karaj | collected 2018-10 | reverse complement strand
AAAAGAAGAACGAACCGCCTAAGAAAAGTACAAATACAGCGATAAGCGTCAGGAGGGAATCATGCAGAAGCTGAAAATCCAGGTTGAATAGTCTGCTCATAATTAAGCCCTGCCTCCTTTAAATTTCTTTTACGATTAATTAATGTGTGAAAGGCTTAACGAATAAGAGCAACATTGCGATTAACAAGCCGTAAAGACCTGTTGTCTCGGCAACAGCCTGACCCAAAAGCATTGTAGACATGATCTTGCCCTGTGCACCGGGATTACGTCCTACTGCGGAAGCACCGTAACCAGCGGCAATACCCTGACCTACACCGGGGCCGATACCTGCGATAACCGCAAGACCTGCACCTATGGCTGAGCATCCTAAGATAAAGTTCTCATTGAATTCCATTTTGTATCCTCCTGAAAAATATATGTTTATCTTAATTTCAATTTAGTTCGTCTGTGTTGTAGTTTCCTGTTTTGTGAAAACCTTTTTAAAAGCCTTTTTAAGCAGAGGCTCTTCGGCATCGCCGATTGCACTGCCTATATATGTTACCGTCAGCATACAGAATACGTATGTCTGGATGGCACCCGAGAAAAGATCGAAGTATACGTGAAGCGCTGCGGGCCAGCCGTATGCAAACTTTGATAAAAGTCCGTATACAAGCGCCATCATAACGGTACCCGAAAGGATATTTGCGAAAAGACGAAGCGAAAGCGATATGGGAACCGCTACGTCACCGATTACGTTGATTGGAAGCCACAGAGGGAACCACCAGGGAAGCGGTGAACATTTGTCTTTCCAAATAGCCCATAGGCTGTTAAATCTGACTTCGTTTATTCTGACAAGTGTGAATGTGATAAGACCCAAAGGAAGTGTGACGCCGTAGTCGGCTGTGGGAGGTCTTAATCCCAAAAGTCCCGATATATTGGAAAAAAGAATAAACAGGAATAAAGTACCGATGTAGTTTCTAAAGCCCCTGCCCTTCTTGCCCATCGCACCTTCCGTTATGCCGTCCAAAAATTCTACGACAAACTCAAGTATGCACTGGAATGTTCCGGGAATGGCCTTGGCGTGTTTAAACACCTGTCCGCCTATAAAAAAGAAAATTAACAGGCAAACCACTACAATGAGTAAGCAAACATGTGAAGTTGTAATCCATACCTCATGACCCAGGAAGTTGTATTTAAATACACCATGGATCATAAAATCGACGCCGTCAGCGCCCGCCAACAACAGGTTCGGAGTCATTATTTTCCTCCTCCTCTTCCTCAGAGCCGTCGGACTCCAAAGAATTCGGATTTATTTTAAGATTGATTTTATGGATAAGCGGCGTTAAATACGTCGCAAATTTTATTGAGAATATTCCGATAAAAGTCGCAATCGGATTGGTGTAGGGAGATACGCACGCAACAATCATAACAACGACTGCTATCGCATATCTTAGGAAAAATGCAAATCTGATGCGTGCCGTGGCTCTTTTCTCATCGGATACCGCCTTTACGATGGCTCTGGCCATATTGTCGGTCATAACTAACGCGGTAACTGTCCCGAGAACTCCGCCAAGCACATAGGCAAGCATATTTTTAGGAAACCACATACCGATTAAAATATTCAGGATGCCGAGAATAATAACGCCAATCTGAAGTTCCCTTAACGTCTGTTTGAAATAATTCATTCGTCGTTATCCTTAAATGTGTTCTTGACGAGCTTGTAAACACCGGTCATTCCGCCGGCAGCTCCCAGGAAAAAGAATATTATTACAAGGAATGATGTACCGAATTTCTTATCCAGATAATAACCCAGAAAAAAGCAGCCTATAGTAGGTATAAGCATGATCAGCGTAAACTGGGAAATAAAAGAGAGTATTTTAACAATCTTTGGCACAGCTATACCTCTTTAAACTTCTATCGCACACATACCAAAATTATATTATTTTTTTAAGTCTTTGTCTATAAAAAAATCGTTTAAAAAATAAGGCTTTTTAAGACTTTTTTACTACTTTTTCAACGATTCGGCGTTTGGAATTGACTTTTCATATTTTTGTGTGTAATATCTAAAGATATAGTATTGTTCGTTTCTAAGATTCACAATATATGGGGGAAAACGTATGCCAGATCTGGTTATTTATCGTAAAAGGCTTATTCCTTTTGAAAATATCCCTTTAAAAGGGGATACGGTGCTTTTTGCGGATGAACATGCCATGGTCACAAAATGGAATACGATAAATCCCAGAAAAGACATCGATCACGGCTATTCGCTGTATCTTCCCGATGAAGGCTTCAAAATCAGCAAGTTCTTAAAGAAAGACGGTACGTTGCACAAATGGTACTGCGACATCGTTGAGTTTTATTTTGACAAAGAAGAAAACTCCGTCACCACACTGGATTTGCTGTTGGACATCACGGTGAATGCGGACGGCGAGATACATCTCCTGGATATGGATGAACTTGCGGAAGCCCATGAGAAAGGTCTTATAGACGACGAGCTCTTACACAAAGCTCTTATCCGTGCGGACAAGCTCCTAAAGGCCGCATATTCAGGTAGTTTCAAAAAATACACAGAAATGCTTGATTCATATATCGACGAATGAAAAAAGGAAGCTTTCGAGCTTCCTTTTTTAGTAAAATATGTGATTTCCAATCTGCATACCGTTTAGTCCGGGTACCGGAGTTCTGAAGTATACGCAGTTTCCGACATTGGTATTTCCCGCCATGGCTTCGTCCGCCGCCTGATAGCAGGATGCGGTGGCAAGATTCTGGGCTAATGCCAGATCAAGTCTTCCGCTTGATGCGGGCGAAAACTGACTCTTTTGATAAATAACTCCGTACACCGTGTCGGGATAGCGGCTTGACATTACTCTGTTCATTACAACCGCACCTACGGCCAGCTGCCCTTCGTACGGTTCGCCGCCCGCCTCACAGTAAATGAGATTTGCCAGAAGATATCTGTCGTTATCCGCAAAAGATACTTCGGAAATATCTCTTTTTGCAGACTGCGCTGCAAGTTGCGAGAGTCTTAATTCTTCCTCATACTGCTTCTTTAAAGCCTCGATATCTTCTTCCTGCGCTTTTATCTGCGCTTCCTTTTCGGCTATTTCCTTTTCAATCTCCGCGAGTTCGTTATTCGTATCGCTTATCTGCGCCGAATACTGGTTCACGAAATCATTGGTGGTATTGATAAGATCGGTGATTCTGCTCTGCTCTTGTCTGCTTTGCTCTTCAAGAGTTTCAAGCCCTGCAAGCTCTTCTTCAAGTTCGGCTTCCATTGCCGCCACATCCAGTGTGGTCTGCTTGTAATCCGCGAGCATATCGTTGTCATATTCCGAAATCATAAAAATATAATCAGCGATATTTAGGAATGTTGCAAAATCCTTACTCGATAAAATCATGTCAAGATACATATCGTCAGGCTGTTCGTAGATGTACTGAAGACGCTTCTTCATGGTTTCGTACTGCTCTTCTTCAGTAGCCTTTGCATCGGCCAGTTCCTGCTTTTTGACTTCTATCTCTTCTTTTTTAACATCAATCTTATCGCAGATTTCCTCGTATTTGCGGTTTTCTTCAGCAAGATTTGCATTAAAAGAATCCAACTGGGCCTTTAGTGTGCCCTGCTGGTACTGCAATTGATTTAATTCGTTTTTCTTTTCGTCCTTCTCGCCCTGAGCAGCCTGTTTTTCTTCTTCTATCGCCTGTTTCTGCTTTTCCGCTTCATCTATCTGCTGAAGCAGTGAACTCGGCGTGGCATGTACCAGAAGAGGTGACATATCAAAAAACAAACTGAGTGTGGCAAGCAAAGAAACGAAAACCGTAAATGCTTTCTTCATAGATTAAATCAGTTTAAACTTCGATTACTATCTTTCTGCCGGTCTTCGTGTACTGGGTACATTTTACTCCGGCTGCCTCGAACATTTTCTTTGCCGCAATATTCGTGGGTGTGTTGTTATATTTATCGGAATCGTAGATAACCTCCTTTATTCCCGCCTGAATAATGGCCTTTGCACATTCGTTGCAGGGGAATAACGAAACGTAAATCTTGGCGCCTTCGAGATTGCCGCCTCTGTAGTTTAAGATTGCATTAAGTTCGCTGTGAGCAACGAAAGCATACTTGGTGTTAAGTACTTCGCCTTCTCTTGCCCAGGGGAAGAGATCATCGCTGCAGCCGTTGGGAAATCCGTTATAGCCTACCGATAAAATTCTGTTGTTTTTATCCACTATACATGCGCCGACCTGAGTGTTGGGGTCTTTTGAACGCATTCCCGAAAGAATGGCGATTCCCGTAAAATATTCATCCCATGAAATATAGTCCTGTCTTTTATCCATATCCGTCTCCGAAATTTTTACTTGGTTCCGAAAATTCTGTCGCCTGCATCTCCGAGACCCGGAACGATGTAAGCGTTTTCGTTTAATTTCTCATCCTTGGCACCGATGTAAATGTCGATATCGGGATGATCCTTGGTAAGTCTTTCAATACCCTCGGGTGCTGCAATGATACACATAAAGTGAATGTTCTTACAGCCCTTGGCCTTAAGCATTGTAATGGCTGCGGATGCACTGCCGCCTGTTGCAAGCATGGGGTCTACTACGAAGATTTCTCTCTGTGAGCAGTCTTCGGGAAGCTTGCAGTAATACTCTACAGGTTCGTGTGTTGCAGGGTCTCTGTAAAGACCGATGTGTCCGACCTTTGCTGCAGGAATAAGTGTAAGCATACCGTCTACCATTCCGAGTCCTGCACGAAGAATCGGAACTATTGCCATTTTCTTACCTTTAAGTTCTTTAACCGTTGTAGGGCAGATGGGAGTTTCGATATTCACGTCCTCGAGCTTTAAATCTCTTGTGGCCTCATAGCAGATAAGCATTGCTATCTCGCTGATGGTCTGACGAAAATCCTTAGTACCCGTATCCTTTCTTCTGATGTAACCGATTTTGTGCTGAATCAAAGGATGATCCATAATCACAATTTTGCCCATTTTGCTACCTCCGCTAATTTATTTATTTATTCTTCTGCTTTTGCAATTTTATTAATTCTTCTGATGTGCTTTTCCTCGTTGGAAAACTCGGTATTAAGGAATGTGTCGACGATTGACATTGCAAGGATTTCGCCAACGATTCCCGCACCCATTACAAGGATGTTTGCATCATTGTGTTCCCTGGTCAGTCTTGCAGAAACGGTATCTGCACAAAGCGCAGCTCTGATCCCTTTGACCTTGTTTGCAAGCATGCTCATTCCGATACCCGTGGTGCAGATAAGGATGCCCTTGTCAACTTTGCCTTCAGCAACCGCTTCTGCTGCGGGTTTTCCGAAATCGGGATAATCGCAGGATGCAAGTGAGTCTGTTCCGAAATCCACAACCTCTATTCCTTTTTCGATTAAGTGCTTCTTAACCGCTTCTTTTAAAACGAATCCGCCATGATCGCTGGCTATTGAAATTTTCATGTCATTCCTCCGTATCAAACATCGATTATTTTATGTCCGGCCGCTTTTATGAGTCTGTTCATAACCGCAGCGCCGATTCCTTTGTCCGAAAAACTCTCGGATAAAATAAGCGTGGTATTTTCGTCATCGCACTCGCGAAGAACTCTGTAAAGGTTAGCGGCGATTTCGTTGTAATCGTTTTCGCTTCCGACATCCTTTACTTTCATGCCCGCGAACTCAGATACATGTTCGCTGACGCATAAAACGGTGCACTCTTTATTTTGCCCCATTTCTTTTATTTTGGCAATAACACTATTCGCTTCGCCCCTTACAATCACCATGTCGGCCTTGGGTGCGTAATGTCTGTACCGCATGCCGGGAGCCTTGGGTCTGGCGGTAGAATTCGCATCAAGTATCGTGGGATCCACGCATACTTCACCAAGCACCTCTTCAAGCATTTCCTTTGAAACAAATCCGGGACGAAGAATCATGGGCACATCACCCGTCATATCAACGATGGTGGATTCAAGTCCGATAGGGATATTTCCGCCGTCTATTATCATATCGACTCTGCCGTCTAAATCTTCGCAGACATACTTTGCAAGTGTGGGTGAAGGACGTCCCGATATATTCGCACTCGGTGCCGCAACAAATCCGCCCGAAGCTTCGATAAATGCCATTGCGGTAGGATGAATAGGGAAACGAACCGCAACGGTATCAAGTCCTCCGGTCGTCTCGAAAGGCACCTTGTCTTTTTTCTTAAAAATCATGGTTAGAGGTCCGGGCCAAAATGCATCCATTACCTTCTTTGCATTCTCCGACACTTCTTCGACTATTTCGTAAAGATCTTCAATCCTGTAAATATGCACTATCAGCGGATTGTCCGAAGGTCTGCCCTTGGCAGCATAAATTTTCTTCGAGGACTCGGGATTTAGCGCATCGCCTCCAAGCCCGTATACGGTCTCAGTCGGAAATGCAACCAAGCCGCCCTTTTTTATGATCTCGCCTGCTTCTTTTATGAGCGCATCATCTATATTGTTTTCGTCTATCTTAACTGTTTTGGTAATCATTGACATTTCTATCTGGACAGATACTCTCCAATTACATCCCAGGCTTCCCTTGTATCGAATCCAAGCTTCCATTCAGCCACGCCCGCACATCCGTGCGCATCCATTACGGAGAGTTTGGCTTCTATTGACTGTGCGTCCTCGAGCCATACCTGGTAAAGGGTTCCGTTCATTTCCTTTTCGCCGTATTTCTGGCAGGTTTCGTCATTCCAGTTGAGCTCCACGCCGTACTCTTCGCACCATGCTGCGGTAGATGCCATTCCCATGGTATCCGCGGTAACCGTGGCGTCCTTTGTCTTCCAGACACGTGTGTAGAAAGGAACTGCATTTATAATCTTTTCTGCGGGTACTCCGCTGTCTATGGTATTGACGATACCGTCTTCCACAAATCCGATAGATGCAACACTTCCCGCAACTCCGCCCGAAGCCCAGTGCTCGTCGTAGCCCATTACGATAATGTAATCGCAAGTATCGCCCTGTACTCCTCTGTTGTAATGGATCGTTGAGGCTGTGGGTGCATAGTTGTCTACCGAAAGAACAATGCCTTCTTTGTGCGTTGCAACAGAAAGTTCTCTTAAAAATTCAGCCCAGTCGGCGCCAGAATCGGAAGGTATCTTTTCAAGGTCGAGATTGATACCGTCCAGGCCCGCTTCCTTGGTCATCGAAATCATATTGCCGATGAACTGCTGTCTTAAACTGTATTTATGGAGAATCTGGGATAAATCGACTTCGTTGTCGACATCGGTCCATACGCCCCAGATTTTTACGCCCGCATTATGGGCGTTCGCAACATAGTTTGCATTAACCGTATTTTTAATTGTGCCTTCGTTATCGGTTATTCTGAAGACCGTAGGCGCAACGACATTAATTCCCGCATCAGTCGGAACATCCGAAAAATCACTGGCATTTATGTCAAAGAGCTGATGGAATGCCATGTTAATCTTTGAATCACTTGTGATTGATGTGTATTCAAGAGGTATTTCGCATTTTTCGATTACTATATTGTCTGAGCCGGATTTATCGTATCTTTTGATTTCAACATAGCCGATAATACCGTCCCTGGTCATAACCTTGGCCCAGTCTTCCATTTCCTCTAAGATATAGACCGAATCGCCTTCTTTTACGTCTTTTAGGATGTCGCTCTTAACACCGCCGCGGTATCTGATCTGGGTGTCCTTGTTGATGGTCGCTTTGTTTAAATGCGTATCTTCCGTGTAGATGACCATTCTCTTGGGATCGTCGTATTTGTTGATGTCAAAATCCGCGAAAAGAGAAAGGTAACTGAATGAGAAATAGGTCTTTCCGTCGTTTGTGATAACGGGAGCGCAGTCCAGATCTCTCTTTTCATCACCCTTGTAATAGCAGTAGTTGCCCGTCTGATTGATATCCGCTTTTATGATTTCATCCTGTGTGGTATAAAGGCAGAGCTGCTCATCCAGGTTAATATAAAAATGATTAGTGAAATATTTTTTGACGTCTTCGTGCGAAATATAATATGAGTTTTTGTAATAAACGCCCTTTTCCTCGACTTTGGCGTTGTTGATTATCATTGCAACCTGATAATCATAATAAACTCCGTAATACTCTTCCAGATCGGCATGTTTGCCGGAATATCTGTATCTGTCGAGAATTTTATTACCATAAAAGACGGCAACGATAGCTATGATGGCTGCTATGGCGAGAAATACGGGAATAAACCTGCCGAGAGCATCGAAAAACTTTCTCTTTCTTCTTCGCTTGGCAACCTCATTGGGGCGTCTTCTCACTCTTCTTCTCGACGGCTGCGGTCTTCTTGAATTTCGGGTATTTGCAGAATGGCTTCCACTTCTTGTGGTATTTCTTCTGCCTGGTTCAGGTCTCATTTCAAGTCCTCCTTTAAGTCAACCCTCATTATATCAAAAAAATAAAATGTAGTCATTACCTTTTCTCATTTGGCATTCGTTTAAAGCGAAATCAGTCGGCTCGAGGGATTTGTCCGTAAACATAGATTTCTGACCAAAAAGAACGTGATGAAATAATCTGAAAAGATAATGCCACATTTTATTCTCGGTGTGGGAGTACAGTGCTTGTATTTTTGTGTGTATAACTTGATATGGGGAAACGAATGCGTGAGTAACACATCGTTTTAATGAAGACACTCCGTGAAAGACGCACGGAGCAAAGATAAGAGTAACCGCCCTCCTTTCCGTACATTTTTCCCTTTCACCTTGAGATGATTATATAACTTTTTGTATATTTTGACAAGTCTTTTTATAATCCTTTGGTAATTATATACAATTTAACCATATTATAAATTTTGCATTTTTTGCCGATATATGTTAAAATACAAATAAGAAAAGATGCAGAAAAAATGCACGATGAGGTCATAGGATATGAGAATTGACAAAATTAATGACAATCAAATAAAGTGCATACTTACCGAGAAAGATCTGGCGGAGAGAAATCTTAATCTTCGCGAGATGTCTTATAATTCTGCAGAGATTCGCAATCTCTTCGCGGAGGTTATTCGTTATGCTTACAAGAACTTCGGTTTCGATGCAAATAACGTTCCGCTTAAGATAGACGTTATTCCGCTTCGTACCTCCGCCGTACTGTTTATCACCAAGGTCGAAGAGCCCGAAGAACTGAATCCTTCATATTCGCATTTCTCTCCCGCAGTATACGAGAAGATGAAAAATCCCGGAAAGGAAGAAAATTCGGATCTTTCGGAAAGCTTCAAAAACCTGATAAACGCCCTCTTCCCTACAGAGGAAGGTATAATTGACAACGAGAATGACAACCGCACTGATTTTTCAAAGGACAGTACAATCGTATTTGCATTTGACAAGGTCGGTGATGTAATAGACGCCTGCAAGGCAGTCAAAGCAACATACGACCACTCAAGTTCACTCTACTTTGACGAATCAAAGAAGATTTACTTCCTGAAGATGTTTACTGACGGCGAGCCGGACGCAAACTTCAGACAGAACTGTATCAGTCTTCTCGAGTACGGCAACAATGTTCCAAGCGACAAATTCTTTGACAGCTATCTTGCAGAGCACGCGAAGGTTCTGGCAGAAAAAGACGCAGTACAAAGACTCGGATAAGAAAGGACTTTATAAAATATGGCAGAAAAACCTATAGTAACCATTACGATGGAGAATGGCGATGTGATTAAAGCGGAATTATATCCCGAAATCGCTCCCCAGTCCGTAAACAATTTTATTTCACTAATTAACAAGGGATTTTACAACGGACTTATCTTCCATCGTGTAATCAACGGATTTATGATTCAGGGCGGATGTCCCGACGGCAACGGAATGGGCGGCCCCGGATACAGCATTAAGGGCGAATTTGCAATCAACGGTTTTGAGAACAACTTAAAGCATACAGAAGGTGTTCTTTCAATGGCCAGAGCATACGACCCCAACTCAGGCGGAAGTCAGTTCTTCATTATGCACAAGACTTCTCCTCATCTTGACGGACAGTACGCTGCATTCGGCAAAGTAATTGAAGGAATGGATGTTGTAAACAAAATCGCAGAGTGCGATACCAATCCTTTCAACGACAGACCTTTAAAGCCTCAGGTAATGCAGACTGTAACGGTTGAAACTTTCGGAGTAGATTATCCCGAACCCGAGAAGATGTAATATCTCATAAAAGAATTAAGGTGCCTGACACGAAAGAGCCGGCACCTTTTTTAGTTCACCAAATGATATCTTATGAATCTTATAATGCTTCTCTTCTTTAAATCCTCAAGCAGTGTATCCCTTATCTTAAACGCTTTTTCGCAGGCTTCCTTATATCCCTTTTCTTTTCCGTCAGGATTATAAAGATAGTTCTCCAGATCATCCGTAAATGTTAATAAATCATCTTCATAATCTTTTGACAGTCTGACCTTATATTCGTATATAGTCTCTGCCTCTTTCATCGGTTTTCCGAGGAGTTTGAGCACGGTTAAAATCTGTTTGCTAAGCACTACGAATTTCCTGTCGTAATCCATTTTGTTTAAGCGGATTGCCACGCTTATTTTGAATATCAGGAAGAACAATGCTATTACGGCCAAGCCTGCCGCAACGGGTATTGCAACCATGTACCACTCAATGACGATTCCTTTATCTTCCTCTTCTTCCGGAAGCTCGGGAATTGTCATTAAATCCGTCGGTGTTTCTTTTCTCTCATATGTTCCGATGGGCGGAAGTTCCGAGGGCTTAGCCTCACTCACCCAGTATGTACCGCCTCCAAAGCCCGGGGTAGGATCAAAAGATACCCAGCCTGCACCGTCAAAATAAACCTCACACCATGCATGGGCCATGTTGGAAGAAACATATAACGATGATTTGTCACCGTTGTTAACGTTATAACCCTGAACATATCTTGCAGGCATGCCCTCCGCTCTCGCAAGGAGTGTAAATGCCGTGGCGAAATAACTGCAGTAACCTTTTCTTGACTGCAGGATAAAATAGTCAAGAAATTCACTCTCGTTATCTATATCTTCGGGAATTTTACCGGGCATTTCCGTGTATTCAAAAGTCTTAAGAAGTGCTTCGATTCTCTGAAGTTTTTCGACATCGTTTTCGCAGCCTTCGTAAAGCTTTTCCGTATATGCTTTAAGTTCATCCGACAGTACAACTTCTTTGCCGTAAAAATCGTGGATATACTGCTGATGATCAATGAATTTCTTGTACGTATATTCCGTATCGTTTTCCAGTCCGAACTGCAGCTTGAGTACTCTGTTGTAAGTTTCTTCCGAAGGAGTTTCACCGTTAACCAGGAATTTGGCAAAGTCCTCATTTTCGGTATTTACGAGAAGGTAAACAATATTGTATGCGGTTCTGTAGCTCTTGCTCTTCGGCCATAAAAGATCCGAACCGCTGTTGATTACATCGAAGCTGTAAACCGGCAGATTACTCTTTCTGATTGCAACCTTTTCAGGCACAAAAATATATGAGGTATTCATCTGAATAAACTCGATTCGCATCTTTTCCCATCTGACATAATTTCTGACGCTGTCGTCATAATCCTCTAAGGATGCAATGATTCCGATGGTATCAAACATTGAATCGGGCGATGCCGAAGCATCATCATCTATCCACTCCTGTCCGGTGAATTGAGAGAAATTCTTTCCCCTAAGCTTCAGATTATCCGTTTCATTAGGAATACCTGCCACCGAAAGAACGGTTTCTTCGTTTGATTTTATTTCACCGGTAATATCTCCCCTGTCAGAAAATCCTATCTGCCCCTCCGCATAATCCTCGTCCTTTCGAATGGATGCTTTTATACGAATATCCCTCACCGTCTCGGTTACAATCTGATAAATATTCTTTACGACCGTCCAGTTGTAGGGCTTTGGCGAATAAGGCATAATCAAAACCACAATTATGATCAAAAGGATAAAAGGCGATGTAAAGACCATATGTTTTTTGATATCTTTATCGCCCGACTTTTTCCATCTTCTCTGAAACTCCGAAACAAGTGTTAAGAGCATAAGCAAAAATACTGCTGCCACATAGAGTTTGCTGACATTGTATTTTAAAATCGTAATCGGAATCAGCGATGCAAAAGAAAGCAGAGAAATTATGATTCCAAAAGCTCTGACATAAGCTGCAAGTTCTCCCAAAAGAAACGCAGCAAGAGCAAATGCAAGTAGCCACAAAAGTCTTACATTTTCAACAGCCATCCCCAGGAATTCATCGTACCTTGATAGGATGATGATAAAAATCGTAAAAGCAGAAAGAATACCGATTGAAATAAACCTGCCTGTCGTCTTACCGTTTTTAAAAATCACAAAAAGACTCGTTACTGCAATTTGTCCAAGGAACAAAAGTATTCCGACTTTTCCGACACCCACAGGGCCCGATGCGATTGCAAGAATTCCTGATGCGATTGTAAAGACATATAAACACTCATAAAAGAAAGTGACCATCAAAGCACCTCCTTTAATTTGTCTTCATAACCGATATGTGTATATTCCGTATTCTTGCCGAAATCCGCATCCTTTAATTTCTTCTCATCATCACTGATGTGATATACGGTCACAGGAAGTCCGTTTTTGTTAAGCTCTTCAATCTGTACCAGAGCCTTCTCGTCAAGCTCGTGAATAATCATATAAGCCATACTGCAGGAGGTGATATTTGCACCCCATACGGATTTAAAAAGCTTGTCGGATGTATTTTCTTCCTTAAAAGCAAACGCTCCCATTGCAGCATAAAAGTCCTCAAATGAAGCCATACCCTGCAGTGAATATTTTTTAGGAGCGCCTTCGTATGTAAATACAGATGCATTTATGCCTTTTGAAAGATAGTAATAGACTACCGCAATTGTCGTCTCCAAAACCTTGTTTTCAAGCGGAAGAAAATCTTCCATGTCTTTGCCGAAACGGCATGAATCCATTATGATTGCAATACTCGGATTCTCTAACCCCGTTTTGGTTCTGACATAGGGCTTTCCCATATGTGCGGAAATTTTCCAGTTGATGTTTCTTATGTCATCGCCCGGGATATATTCTCTTACCAGCACATCCTGTTCGGTCGGATTAATACGTGAATCCTTGTAAACATCGGGCGAATAAGGGTGCCTTAGTGTTTCAAGAATTTCAAGACGCGGCATTACGATCGCTCTTAAGTTTTCTTTGTTTTTGAAATTAAAGGAAAAAAGACGAAGATAATCCTGAACAATTATATTTCTAATTCCTACATCGTATTCGCCACGGTATTTGCATACAAGCACCGTTTCTTTTTTAAGACCCAGCTGTGGCGGAAGTTCATATTCGTTGTTTTCGTTCAGTTCGCTGATATATGAAAAATCCGAAAAGAATTCAACCTTTACTCCGGCGAAGGAATAAAAGTCCTCGTTTTGCAAAGTGAAATAATAGTCTGTCGGTGAACCGACCACTACATTTTTAGTTACAATAACCTGATAGATTCTGTAGCGAAGATACACTAAGAAACAGTATCCGGCTGAAACGGCAGGAACTAAAACGCAAAGAAAGAAGAACCCGTAAGTAACGGGTCCGCCGTAAAACGATATTGCAACGATAGAGAGAATTAAGAGAGCAATTGCAATCAGTCTGTTCCTAAGCATTTCACACCGCCGTAAGTAACTAAACCATAGGTACCTTTGCTTTCAGAATGATGGATTTTAATACTTTATCCACATCTTCCTTGGCTATTTTTGCTTCGTATGTGAGAGAAATTCTGTGGTGAAGGACATTGATTGCCACAGCCTTGATATCATCGGGCTTGACGAAATCACGATCCGATAAATATGCCTTGGCCTGAGCGGCACGAATTAAGTGAAGCATTGCTCTGGGTGATGCTCCCATCACAAAGCTTGATTCACTTCTGGTCATATTGATAATATCGTTAGCGTATTTTATGACATCGTCGACAACTTTTACTTTCTCGACTTCTTTTTTCATTTCGATAATCTTCTCTGCATTAAGAACCGCTTCGCCTTCCTCGTCTCTTTTATCAGCAAGGAAATTCTTGGTCATAATGATTTCGTTTTCCTGTGAAGGATATCCTACGGAAAGTTTCATCATAAAACGGTCCATCTGCGCTTCGGGAAGCGGATATGTTCCGACAAATTCAATCGGGTTCTGAGTGGCAATTACCATAAAAGGATCGGGAAGTTTGATGCGCTTTTTGTCAATCGTAACACAACCTTCCGCCATTGCCTCAAGAAGACTCGACTGGGTTTTGGGCGAAGTACGGTTAATCTCATCAGCAAGAATAAGCTGATGCATTACAACACCCTCTTTGTATTCAAATTCACCTGTCTTCATGTTGAGAATCTGCACGCCCAGCACATCCGAAGGAAGCGTATCCGGTGTAAACTGAATACGTCCGAAGCTTAAATCAACGGCGCGTGCAAGTGTCTTCGCAAGCGTGGTTTTTCCGACACCCGGAACATCCTCCAACAGTACATGTCCGCCCGACAAAAGACAGATGATTACATTCTCTGTAACATCCTCATGTCCAATAAAATATTTGTTAATGTAATCAGATAGTTTTTCGCTCATGCCTTCTCCTTTTTAGTCCGTTATTTCTCCCAGATAATTATACTATAAAATCATAAAAAAAACGACCTTCCGTTTTCGCGGAAAGTCGTTATTAATATGTTTTAGCAATTAGTTTTTCTGGTTGAGTGCAAATACAAGTGCATCCACGTCGATTCCGTGAACCATGCTTGCTTCCTCAAGTGTTTCGCCCTGAGCTGCGGGGCAGCCGATACAGTGCATGCCTGCGCCCATAAGAACGGGAACTGCATCAGGATTGGCATTTATGATTTCACCGATAGTCATGTCTTTTGTGATCTCTGTCATTTTATTTACCTCCGTATTGATAATCCTTTGAAAGAATAACACTTTTTTATTCCTCGGTCAATCAGGTCATATAAACCTTATGTGGTCGCCTCTCTTTTGTACCACTTCATATCCGACCTTTTGAACCCTTAAAGTCATGCAGCGGATGCATTCGGCTGCCTCATCGCCCGTACAGATCTTATTGTCGTATAAAAGATATTTGCCCCTGACATCTGTCGGAGAAAGATTGGGCATTACAACATTTGCGCCTGCCAGAATGCCTTTTTCTCTTCCGAGACCGTCCGCTGTTCCAAGCGCCGTTGTTGCAGGAAGCAAAACTTCGGGAAGCATGATTCTTATGATTGATAAAAGTTTTAACGTGATGTCTACGCTTCCTGTTTCACGGTCCGCAAAAGGCGTGTCGTGATGAGGGATGAACGGTCCTATTCCGACCATCTCCGGCTTAAAATCCTGTAAGAATCTTAAGTCTTTTATTAAGTGTTTTACGGTCTGATTAGGTGACCCAATCATCATTCCGCAGCCCACCTGGAAACCAATTTCCTTTAAATCCCAGAGACACTGCATTCTGTGTTCAAATGAAAGTTCTGCGGGATGAAGGGATTCATAATGCTCTTTGTCTGCGGTTTCATGTCGTAAAAGATATCTGTCGGCGCCTGCATCAAAAAGCTTTTGGTAACTGTCTTTTTCTCTCTCGCCCACAGAGAGTGTGAGCGCGCAGTCAGGGTATTTGTTTTTGATTTCTTTTACGAGGGGAACGAGTACTTCGTCACTGAAATACGCATCCTCTCCGCCCTGCAGCACGAATGTTCTGAAGCCTAATTTATATCCGCCTTCGCAGCAACTTAAAATCTGCTCTTCTGTGAGTCTGTATCTTTCGGCGTTTTTGTTGCTTCTTCTGATTCCGCAGTAAAGGCAGTCGTTCTTGCAGTAATTCGTAAATTCAATCAGTCCGCGAAGATAAACCTCTTTGCCGTAAATTTTCTCTCTTACTTCTCTTGCCTTTGCCGCCAGATATTCTATTGTTTCCTTATCTTCGCAGAGAATTAATTGTTCAAATTCTTCGTCGGATAAATCCCTGTTTAATACAAGCTTGTCAATTATGCTTTTCATTCATTTTCCTTCTTCGGCTTTTCATTTTCTTCTTTGTATTTTGCATATGCCTCATCTATTCGAACCTTAAAGATATCGTAATCTTCAAAACGGAACGGAAAGCCGTAAAGCTCGGCATTAAGATGCTCCTTCGCAAATGCTCTGACATCATCCATATATGCGCCTTTAAAATATTCAGTCACAAATCCGCGTGCCTTTTTCTTAACCTCATCTTCCATAAACCAGTTGTTTCCTGTAAGATAGTCCGTCGGTTTTACTTCACGCTTTTTAACCCGGGCGATAAATTCTTTTATCTCCGCCGCGGTGTCCTCATCATTATCTTTCGAGGTCTGGTAGAAATTATTTTCAATTATCCACATTAAAAGATACGCAAAATCATCATATGCATATTCCCAGACTGCGTTTTCATCTTCGCGCGTAAGTTTCTTAGGATTCCTGCCGGTCTGAGCGAGGTAAAATTCGCGTGCGGTATTATATGTATATCCGTCGTTATTATACAGAGTTTTCGCATATTCTGCCGGCGGCTCGTAAGGTCTGGCCTCTTCCTCAGCAATCAGTTTACTGAACTTCTTTGCATTTAAAATAAGCAGAAGTGCAATCACTTCGGCGGGCAGAAAGCCCAATACCAGGCAGATAATTGTACTGACGGTATCGCCCCTGTTAATGACACCGACAGCTATAAAAAATATACTTAAAAGCGGAAATAACTGAAAAACCGCAGCAACAATAATATCGCCTTTTTTCTTTGATTTAAGCTCTGAAATTTTCTTTTCTTTATTACCCATTCGCCATTCCTTATTTTTACCTATTCTTTAGCCTTCCTTAAAAAGCAGATCATCATAAGCATATAGCAGATTGTCTTCGGAAGCATCAGCGCTCCGAGTATCGGAACAAAAGAAGCTCCGACCGTTACCGGAATGTAGAATGCAAACGAAAGAAGCACAAGAAGCCAGATAAGTTTAAAAGCCTTATCTTCTTTACGCTTCATAAAATAAATCACAACTATCATCGCTCCGACTATCACAAACGGAACGTTTCTTATTATTCCCCATAAAAGAGGCGAATCGTTTACAAACCAGCGGTTTTGCGGGAAGAGACACAATGCAATTCTTATACCAACAAAAATGTAAAAAGATATCGAAAAAGGTTTTGATTCTTTTACATCATAAGCTTTAAGCCAGAGACGGTACACAAGTACATAGAATATCGTCATCGTTATCGAAGTGACCAGTTTGCCGAAACCGAGCCAGAAATTAAAATCAGCATCCACGAAATAATTTAAGACTCTCGGTACCAGATGAAAAGCATCACCGAACCCTAAAATCAAAGCTGCACTGCCCATCAGTCTTCCGATATTATCCTTACGTTTTGCAAGAATTATTATCCCTGCGGTAATCGCAAAAATCAGATAAATAATATCAAAACTGCTTTCTCCGTATTTCATATTTGCTCCCCCCATAAATCAGTTTACCCTGTAATTTGTTGCAGGTAAAAATCCGTTTTCTTTTATGCTCTCTAAGATAATTCTGTCGATAAGAATTTCTTCTTCGCCTGTTACGTATTCAATCCCCTCTTCGCCTTCAGGGCAGGGATAAAACTCATGGTGCAGTCTGTAACCCTTGTCGGTCTTACACAAATCCAGTTTTCTCGGATAACTAAGCGTACCTTTAAACCCTTCCGCTTCGGTGTTTACGGCTTTTGCCTCGTCGGAAAAATCACCCATCCACGCAATAAGAATTTTTTCTTTTACATTTGAAAAGACCGTTCCCGCATAAAAGTCATTACCGTAATCCACAAGAAAAACTTCGTTTTGTTCTTTATCCGCCGTGAAAGTAAGACCGTTAAAGTCTCCGACAAAATACTGCATGGTTCGCGAATGTGCATTAGCCTCTTTCGGGAATTTATTAAACTCTGTCTTAGGAACATCCATGCTCATCATAAGAACGTGCTTATCAAATTCAAGCATACACGGGCATTCAATCATGCCTTTAAGCGCATATTCGGGAAGTCTGAACTCTCCCGTTTTCTCCCAGTTTAAAAGATTCGTTGAATGATAAAAAACAACCGCATCTTCTGTAGTAAAGCAGAGCGAATATCCGCCGATTATTTTATTTTCAAAAACATGCGGATCCCTCGCGGGAGTATGCTCTTTCCCTTCTATCAAAGGATTCTTATCATACTTATAAAACTCTTTTCCGTCCGTCGTATATGCAAGGCACTGCATCTCTCGCATAGTTTTATGATCGTGCGATGTATAAAACAAAAGAAGTGCAGGTGAATCCTCTTTCCCAAAGCCTGTGACATTGTCTTTATCCACGAAAGCGGAGCCCGAAAAAATCATTCCCTGCTCATCGGGGAAAAGTGCAATCGGCTTCTCTTCCCAGTGCATAAGATCTGTGGATACAGCGTGTCCCCAGTGCATGTTATCCCAAAATACATTATCGGGATTATGCTGAAAAAACAGATGATATTCGTCTTTATAAAATACCGGTCCGTTCGGATCGTTCATCCATCCTTTTTCAGGTGAAAAATGAACGAGCGGCCGTTTAATTTCATCACTCATTGAATTCTCTAATCATTTTCTTAATGTATCTGATTTCGTTTCGCTTTAAATATCCGACCAGAATATATCTTTCCTAATCCCAGACTTTTTCGGGAAGACTATCTTTTCTTGCTTTGGATAAAAACACAAGAAACAAAATCAGAAAGACAATAAATGCAACAAACCCAAGCAACGCAATTAAATACTGTATACCTGCAAGAATAGCGCCCAGGATGCTTACAAGAAGGATAACAAGATATCCAAGAATACGGACAAACACATCACCAAGAGCTTCATCTTTCTCTTTTTGATAATCAAGTGGCGTTTTTATGATATCGTTATCCAGATCAATGATTTTAAATTCCAGATTCGTTTTGTCCTGAAAAATCTCGGGATGATTCGCAACCGTAACTATATCTATCATATCCGAAAAATCATCCGTATATAAACCGTAACTTATAAGATATGCGCTCATCTGACCGGCTTCCGCATTATACGAATAATATTGAACTGTAGGATTCGTGCCTGATTTTTTAAGAACAACAAATTCCCCGTCATCCATGGGATAACCCGTACCGTCAACCATTCGGATAATCGTATAGTAACATCCGTCGCCCCTTTCTCCCAAATCAAGTCTGTCATTCTTAAATGCCACTTTGTCACCTGCGGGTTGAGGAGCCGATACTGCGGGCTGATTAAAATTGTTGAGCATCTTTTTTGCACTCTTAAACCCGTAAACAGTAAGCCCCGTTACAACAGCACCGCTTGTCAGCGTTGAGACGGTTCCCATAAAAGCTGCAATCATCAGAATTAAAAAAATAATAGCCGCTGTTTTATATTTGTTTCCTTTATTTTTTTCCATATTCGATACTCTTTAACCGATAAGACAAAGTTTTCCCCGTAAAACATATCCTATTTTTTCATAGCAGGCATTCGATGCATCGTAGTCCGCATCAGTGTAAAGTTTAGGCATATAACCCTCACTTCTTGCAATCTCCGTTACCTGATATACCAGGTGTTCCGCATAATGATGTCTTCTGTGTTCTTCCCTGGTGTAAACCAAATTGATTGAGGCCATATTCTGCACAGGCATCCATTTGCAGCTTGAGACGAATTCGCCCGCCGAATTTTCCCAAAGATACACTGTCCCATTCTTAATTGCTTCTTCCGCATTAATCCTGTACTGTTCTCTGCTCTCCTTATCAATTCCTATGGCATCATGCATCATCTCATAAAAATCCGTGAGAACATCCAAATCCTCCATGGTGCATTTATGAATCTTTCCGTCAGTTTCTGTTTTAGGAGGAATCGATACGGGACATTCATAGGCAAACATATTTGTTTTAATCGAAAGCGAAAGTCCGTCCTTTTCTGCTCTTTTTATGAAATAACCCGCAAGAGAATATTTTAAATTAAAATTGTGTTCGCCGTCTAAAAGTGAACAGTCCTTCACCGTCTGATAAGCACGCTCCATCACTTCTTCAGATGCATCATCCTCAGTCCAGATCCAGATAGGAAATGGTTCTCCCGAATAGCATAAAATAATATCCTTATGGTCAGTCAGGCGAATCTTACAGTCAAGTCCGATGATTCTGATCATTACTGAAAAAGTGTGCATGTCTTTATTTAAAAGTTCATAATCTCTTTCATCAACAAAATTATCCATTTTATTCCTCATAAAATCATTTCGTGTCGTTCTTTTTAAGGTTAAGAATAATTACCGCAACCAGTATCAAAAATATTCCGAGACCTGAAAAAATCGTAAGCTGTTCTGAAAAGAATACGATACCGATTATCGTAGCCACCATAGGCTCTACAGTGGCCAGAATTCCCGCTTTACTAGCCTCGACCATATGAAGTCCCAGTGTGTAAAAAAGGAACGGAATTACGGCCGTTATAAGCGCTGTTAAGAAGCAGAAAAATATCAGCCATGCAAGATTTGGTGCCGAAGCGAATTTCGTAAACATGTCTTTCGGACGGCATATAAACCAAGAACCGATTGCCGCTGTGATAAATGTATATGTCGTAACCGTATAGGGTGAATATCTTTTAAGAGCAACCGTTCCAAGGATGCTGTATAGTCCGTAGCCGATACCTGAACCGAGTCCAAGCAGCAGTCCGACAAGTGAAATTCCTTCACCCGAAATACCCGATACAAGTACGCATCCGCCAAACGCCATTATCAAAGCAATTATTTTAACAGCATTCAGCTTTTCCCGGAAAAACAATACCGACATCAGCATAATCCAGAAAGGCGATGTGTATAAAAGAATCGCAGCGGTTGAAAGCGGCATAATCGTAATTGCCGCAAAATAGCAGACTGTGAAGAAAAGAATGCTTCCGAGTCCAAGCCCCAAAAACAAAGGAATATCCTTGGGTGAAATCTTAAATCCTTTACGATCCCTGATAAATAAAATCAGACTGAAAACCAAAGCCGCCAGGGTTACACGAACCGCCACTATCTGAATGGAAGTAAAACCATACGCATTGAGTCTTCTTACGAAGATACCCATGCTTCCCCAGAAACATGCTGCCAGAATAATAAGCAGGGGACCGTAATTAAATTTTCTTTTATACACTGTTTCTTCTTTTTCCATGTCTAAAAATCCAAATTAAAATATCAACTTAAGTATATCATAAGGGAAAATAAAAAGAACCCTAAAAAGAGCTCTTAAAAAGGAGGATGCCCGAACACTTGCGTATTCGGGCATTAGATCTGAAAAACTGTGACATAAGTATTATTTAGTGTAATCTCTGCATGATTATCTGCTTTCTACGATATTTATTATATGAGATGTAGTTTAACAAACAATGTTAATGAAGTTAACAAATTGTTATCAAAATATGAACAAATTATGAACAAGTGGACAAACTCTAACTAAATATGGGAAAAAATATGACTTTTTCGGGACATATTGTGTAAATAAAAAATGCCGGCACTTTTTTGTGCCGGCACAAATGATTCTTTTATGATATTAATTGTTCAAATTCAGTTTATCCTGATAGTACTTAAGAAGTTCCGCATTGAAAAATCTTACTATCGTATAGCTGTCCGAAGGATTTCCTTCATCGTCATAAGTAAACCAGATCATCTCAAGAGTATCGGGTTCGGTCATCTGGAATGCAAAGGAATTATTCGGGTCGTTCCATTCCTCGCACTCTCCTACCCATACTCCGTAATAATCATCTCTTACACCGTCATAAAGGTCGATTGGTCTGAAAATAATCGACATATAATCGAAATCCTGAACATCTCCCTCGGAATCGGTATATTTTACACTTACATAATTTCCTTCGATGAATTCGATTTCAAAAGTTCCGCCATCCGTCTGATTACTTCTTCCGTCACTGCATTCCCAGCCGGTCATCTGCCAGTCAATATTATATAAATCGCTCCAGTCTGCATTGCCGTCAAATACTTCTGCCCATGCATCGCCGGTTTCGGGATCGACTACAAGGAGTTTGGGCATGCTCTCACATTTGATATAAACAAGGCCGTCCTCATAATCAAGGTCATATGCCCAGTAGAAAAGGCTTAAATCTCCGTCGGTATCTTTTAAACCGTATTTATGAAGTGTTTTACCGTTGGGATCGATTACTCTGAGTGAAGGTCCTTCATAACCGGTCGAATAGAAATTTCCGTCTTCGTCGAAATCATATGCGCCCAATCCGGTATCTGCCTGCCAGATTACTTCACCCGTATAAGGGTCTAAGCAATAAAGTACATAGTCAGCGATATAATAATATCCGTTATCCTTAAGACCCACATCAGCGGTGCTGTCATACTGACCGACCATTATTTCATCGGTATCATACTTCCATAATATATTTCCGTCTTTATCATAAGCGATTAAGTGCTCATAAAAGCTGGCGTTCTCGGTAGTTTCTCTTTCAACCTCAAAACTTGAAGGCATCTCCGTATTGGTTTTAACATCCTGTCCGCCGTTATCGTCATTACCCGGATCCGTTACGTTAATATCCGTATCGGGTTTTGTGACATCCGTGTCATTGCCTCCTGCGGGTTTTACGGGGTCTGCTACTGCAGTATTGGGATCCAATGCAACAACATCGTCTCCGCCTGTTAATGTACAGCTTGCAAGCATTAATGCACTTAAAACAGCAGCTGCATAAATCATTCCTTTTTTCATATCTGCACCTCTTTTACATAAAAAACAAAGTGTCCGAATTATCAGACACTTTGTATTATATCAGAATTTTCTGAATCTTGTATATCTTTCCTCAACTATTGTATCAATACTCTTTTCATTCATCTTCTTAAGGAATTCTTTCATATGTCCCTTCATGTAGGATGAAATCGAAGTAAGAGCATCTTCATCGGCCATTCCGTATTCGGGAATAATGTCCTCTATTACATTGAGTTCTTTCATATCGTGAGCGGTGATTCTCATGACTTCCGCTGCTTCGGTTGAACGGCTCGAATCCTTCCAGAGAATCGATGCAAAGCCTTCGGGAGAAAGAATTGAATATGTTGCATTCTCTTCCATCCAGACTTCGTTTCCGACAGCAAGTGCAAGTGCGCCGCCGCTTCCGCCTTCTCCAATCATGATTGTAAGAATCGGGGTTTTTAAGCCTGCCATTTCAAAAAGGTTTCTTGCGATAGCTTCGCCCTGACCGTTTTCCTCGGCTTTAAGTCCGGGGTATGCACCGGATGTGTTGACGAAGGTAATAACAGGTCTGTGGAACTTTTCTGCCTGCTTCATAAGACGCAGAGCCTTTCTGTATCCTTCGGGTGAAGGCATGCCGTAATTGTGCTTTTTGCAGTCCTCGAGACTCTTACCTTTATTGACACCGATTACCGTTACAGGCTGACCGTCAAGATATCCGATACCGCCCATGATTGCGGGATCGTCTCTGAAATATCTGTCACCATGAAGTTCTATAAACTCATCAAATATCGTATTTATATAATCTTCGGACTGAAGTCTGAAAAGCTGTCTTGCAGCACAAACCTTATCCCATACTCCTAAAGGTTTGCTCTTCGCAGCTCTCTCTTTCATGAGTTCGGTTGCATCGTATCTTACATTGTCAAACTGCGGATCGAAGTTTGCGTAGCCTTCTTTGCGAATGTGCATCTTAACCAAATTGGCAAGTACATTTCTTAAATTGTCTCTCTCGACTATCGCATCAACAAATCCGTGCTCAAGCTGAAATTCCGATCTTTGGAAGCCTTCGGGAAGTTTCTCGCCGATGGTCTGCTCGATTACTCTGGGGCCGGCAAATCCGATGAGGGCTTTAGGCTCTGCGAGAATAATATCTCCGAGCATTGCAAACGATGCGGTTACACCGCCTGTTGTCGGATCCGTTAATACGGAAATGTATAAAAGACCCGCATCCGAATGTTTCTTAAGTGCGGCACTTGTTTTGGCCATCTGCATCAGAGAAACGATACCTTCCTGCATTCTCGCACCGCCCGAACAGCAGAAAAGAATAACAGGTAATTTTTCTTCAGTTGCTTTTTCAACCGCACGAGTGATTCTCTCGCCCACTACATGACCCATACTTCCCATGAGGAATCTCGAGTCAATTACACCGATGACAATCTTTTCACCGCGAAGAGTCGCGCTTCCGACCGTAACACCTTCGGAAAGTTTGGTCTTTTCCATAGTGTCTTCAATCTTGCCTTCGTAATCGGGAAAGTTAAGCGGGTTTTCGGTACGAATATCATCAAACCACGCTTCAAACGAACCGTCATCGACAACCATACGAATTCTGTTATTTGCTCTGACCCTGAAGTAATAGTTACATTCCGGGCAGACATACTTCATCCGCTTGGCTTCTTCTTTGAATATTTCTTTTTTACATACCGGACATATGATTGATTCAGGTGAAACTACAATGTCCGTTTTTTTGGTATTTGCTTTTTTGTTAAAATCGAATAATCCCATATGATAATCCCCTTATATTTGCAAATCTTCAAGCATCATAATTCAAGTCAACAATAAAAGTAGAATTACATAAACTTAAGCTTCCATAAACTTGTTAAAATCTTCGAGTGTATCTATATTAACCGTCTTAAGACTGCGGTCAATTTTCTTTACAAATCCCGAAAGAGTGTGTCCCGGTCCGATTTCAATGAATTCGTCGACACCGTCTTTTATCATAAGTTCAAGTGACTGCTGCCATCTTACCGATGAAGAAACCTGCTTCTTTAAAAGTTCCTTAATATCGTTCTTGTCTGTAACATATTCAGCGGTTACGTTTGCGATGTAGGGAACCTTTACATCGTTAAGTTCTATGTCTTTTAAAGCCTCTGCAAGCTGCTCTCCCGCACCTTCTAAAAGTGCTGAATGGAAAGGTCCGCTTACGTTTAATTCAACGACCTTAAGGGCACCCTTTTCTTCGAGAATCTTACCCGCTGCCTGTACGGCATCTTTTCTTCCGGTGATAACGGACTGCTTGGGATTGTTGTAGTTTGCTACGGATACCGTAAAAGGTAAAGAGCTGTCCCCCTTATCGTACATATCCTTATTGGCCATTACCTCAGCACACGCATCTTCTATTACGGAAGCATCAAGTCCGATTACAGCGCTCATTCCGCCGCCTTCGGGAACTGCATTCTGCATGTAGATACCTCTTTTACGAACGATTGCAAAAGCATCTTCCATGCTCATTGCACCCGATGCGATTAAAGCACCGTACTCGCCTAAGGATAAACCTGCGGTAAGATCGTAGGTAACGCCCTTTTCTTTTAATACTTCGAAAAGTGCTGCTTCAACAGTCAGCATACAGATTTGCGTATACTCTGTAATATTGATTTTTTCGTTTTCTTCAAAACACATTGCGGCTACGTCAAGCCCTGTGATTTCCGATGCTTTATCGAAAACCTTTTTCGCACATTCGAAATTGTCATAGAACTCTTTGCCCATTCCGATGTACTGCGATCCCTGTCCGGGAAACATAAATACTCGTTTGCTCATCTTTAATCTCCTCTCGTATAAAAAACTAGTAAAATGATTTAAGCTTTATTCCTAACTTATCCGTATATATTAGCCTTATCAACTGCACAGAATGCGAGCTTTCCTTTAGCTCTTATCTCGCCGTCAACAAATGCCTTGCAGTCAAATTTTACGAGCCCTGCTCCGCCGCCGTCTTTTGTAACTTCTATCGTAAGTGTATCTCCGGGAAGAACAGGCTTTACGAACTTAAACTCGTCGCATTTAAGAAGCACATAAATCTTGGAATCGTCCGTTCCGTCACTCTCGATGGTCACTGAGCAGAGCTGTGCGCATGCTTCTACGATAAGTACGCCGGGCATTATCGGAGCATCGGGAAAATGTCCCATAAAATAAGGCTCATTAATGGAAACATTTTTGATTCCCTTTGCATATTCTCCGCCTCTTATTTCAACAACCTTTTCAATCATCTGAAAAGGAGGACGCTGTTTAATTCTTTTCTGAACTTCGTTGATATTCATCATAAAAGAAACCTCCGAAATAATCTTTTTTACAGGCTTAATCCGCCGTCGATTACAAGCACCTGACCTGTGATGTATGCTGCTTCGTCGCTTGCAAGCATTGCAACAACTTCGCCGACTTCTTCGGGTGTTCCGAATCTCTTCATCGGAATTGTATCAAGGTATTCTGTCTTCTTTTCTTCGGGAAGTTTTTCAACCATATCGGTTCCGATAAATCCGGGAGCTACCGCATTTACTCTGATACCGTAAGGAGCGAGTTCCTTTGCCATGGTTGCTGTCATTGAGTTAACTGCACCCTTTGTAGCCGAGTATACGCTCTGGCCTGCTACAGCAAGTTTGGAACTTACTGAAGATACGTTGATGATGCAGCCTTTCTTCTTTGAGAACATCTTAAGAGCTGCCTGCTGTGAGCAGTACATATAACCCTTGATGTTAAGGTCGAGACATTTATCAATCGTATCGGGAGTCATCATAAGAACGTATTCGTCTTTTACGATACCTGCGTTATTTACAAGCACGTCAATTTTGCCGTACTTCTTTGTAATCTCACGAAACATAGGCTTTACTTCATCAAGGTTTGCAACGTTCGCCTTATATGTGTCGGCTTCGCTACCAAATCCTTCGATGATGCTCTTAACTTCATTGGCTGCATCTTCGTTTGAATTATAGTTGATGATTACCGTATAGCCTTTCTTTCCGAGTGCTATGGCACATGCTCTTCCAATACCGCGGCTTGCGCCGGTTACAAGAGCAATTTTCTTTTCGTTATCCATATTTTTCCCCTTTATTTCTGAAGTACTACTGCGCTGTAGGATCCGCCTACACCGTATGATGTAGCAATTACATATTCAAAGTTCTTTGTATCGACTTTATCCTTACGAACATTACCGCCACCGATGAAGTAAGCATCCTGTGAATCGCCGAGTTCGCCTGACAGGGTCAATGCTGCGTGTGCTGCAGAAAGTGTAGCTGCTGCCGCTCTTGCTTCACCTACATAATCTTTTACGTTGATGACTGCGATTTCTTTGCCGAATACATTTGAATAAACATTCTTTTCAAGAGTATCCACTTCGTTAACACCGTTACCGAAGCCGAATACCGCATCAATCTTGTCTACTGTGATGCCTGCATCTGCGCATGCTTCTTTAATTGCATTTGCAAGGCCTTCGTCAGAACCTGCAACAGTACCGTATTCAACACCTTCGTGTGTCTGAGCGTAACCCGCAATCTTTGCGTACTTCTTAGCAGAATGTGAAGCTGCCTGTGATGCGCTCTCAAGTGCGATTGTAACGGAACCGTCGGAGAGGTTCATTGCATTAGCGTTTGCGTAAATGTCTGTCTTTGCATCTTTTATGAAGCCTAACTGTGTATAAAGCTTGTTCATTACTGCGCTGTTTTCGTCAGTACCTGAAGCAAGCATTGCTTTTGTTCTGTTTTGTCTTATTTCATTGGCTGCATAGCAGATGGATGAAAGACCCGACTGGCTGCCATTTGTGATTGTTACATTGTAACCTCTCATGCCTGTCTTGATTGAAAGATATCCGCCTGCTGCATTGTAAACGGTGTTCGGGAAGTTGAATGCCGAACCGTTCTGTGTGCCTTCTTTTGAGATATGTTCCTGGAACTCGTAAACGGTTGTAAGAGGGCCGTCGCCTGTACCGATGATCATACCGAAGTCTTCAGCGTTTTCATCATTGAATGTAAAGCCTGCATTGTTGATTGCTTCAATACCCGATACAACCTGCATGGTTGAAAGCTTGTCGAGTTTTCTGTAGAAAGCAAGCTTAATATCGTACTTGTCAAAATCTTCTTTGCCAAGTTCTGATGAAAGATTGTTGGATGTAATTGTCTCGCCACCTTTAACTTTTTCGATATAGTTTTCGATGCCGTTACCGATGGGTGAAACAATACCCATACCTGTAATGTAGATGTCTTCATTGTTTTCTGTTTCAGACATCTTGCCTTCGTTCTTTGCAAAGATGATACTTGCGTTGCTTCCGCCGAATGCGAAGGAGTTGCTCATTACATAGTTGAGTTCTTTAGCCTTCATTTCGTTGGGCATAAAATCAATCTTGCCTGCCTTTTCTTTTAAGGCTTCAAGATCTTCTTCTGTATATCCGATTGTGGGCGGAACCTTGTTATCCGTTAATGCTCTGATTGCATATACGGCTTCGATTGCGCCTGCTGCACCGAGGCAGTGACCAACCATTGCCTTTGTGGATGAAACGCTTAAGTGATCGTTTGCATCATCAAATATTGTATGGATTGAAAGGAACTCTGCTTCGTCGTTCTTGGCTGTTCCTGTTCCGTGTGCATTGATATAATCAAGGTCTTTCTTGTCTACGCCTGATTTATCAAGTGCTCTTCTGATTGCATACATCTGGCCGATACCGTCGGGACGGGGAGCTGTGATGTGATGAGCATCGGAGCTGATACCTGCTGATAAAACATCGCAGTAAATCTTTGCGCCACGCTTCATTGCATGCTCATAAGACTCTACGATGATTGCGCCTGCACCTTCACCTAATGTGATACCGTTAGAATGGTTGAAAGGTGAGCAGGGATTTTCTGAAAGAGCGTGAAGAGCGGTAAATCCTGCAAAAGGAACGCTTGCAAAAGCATCTGCACCACCTGCGATAAATACATCGCCCACACCTGCTCTGATAAGTTCGCATGCATAAGCAACACTCATTGTACTTGCTGCACACGCATTACCTATATTTGTAACGACACCCTTTGCGCCTGCCATGTTAGCAACATGATTTGCAATGGATGCGATTGTCATCTTATTAATATCTTCTGTCTTTTCGCCTTTTTCGATGTAGTTTTCAATACTTACGACACCGCCGACACAGCTGCCCATGATAACACCGAAACGTGCTGCATCTACATTCGCGTCCGTAATACCTGCATCGTTAAGCGCTTCCTTGGAAGCCTGTAAGCAGAGCATTGAAACTCTGTCTACCTTATCGTTCATCTCGATATCGGAATCTTTTACTTCAGCTCCGAGATGTGCGTAACAGTCGTCTGAATTTACACTTCTTGTTTTATCTATTCCGGGTGTGCCTTTAAGGGCATTCTCCCAGCATTCTTCAACATTTTTACCGATTGCATTGATCATTCCTAAGCCTGTAACAACGCATCTGGCATTGATGTTCTTACTCATTTGGAAATTCTCCTTATAAACAATATTTTGTCAGGCATTATGCACGTAGGTGCGTGTACTCACGCACCTCGCGCAACTAGTATTAAAAATGTTTCGAATTACATGTTTTCTACTACATACTTAGTAAGACTTGTAATGTTGTAGAAGTTCTCTTTTGCAACTCCTGTCATAGCTACACCGTATTCTGAGTCGATGCAAGCGATGATTTCAAGTGAATCAACTGAATCAAGACCGATTCCGTCACCGAAAAGAGGAATCTCATAATCAAGTTCTTCTGCGGGAATTCTTAAATTCTCTGACAACATCTCTTTGATTCTTGCAGCAATTGCGAGTTCTTTCTCGTTCATTTTTACTCTCCTTTTTTATGGGTAAATAAATATTTATTTTATGAACCGCCGTTCCGGTCGGTTAATAAACTTTTTAAACAGCCGTCTCTGAGGCTTCTTTTTCTGCTTTTTTCTCTCTGTACTTAATTACATCGTCGGTTACAAACTTCGGATTGCCGTATCTGTCTTTTAAATCGATGATGGCATCCTTGCAAACCTCTGCATATTTTTTAAGCACTACCGAAGGTCTGCCGGGCTCTTTCTTAAAGTCGATGTAAATAGGCTTTCCGATGATTACTCTGACAGGCTTGAAGAAATCTACCTTTCTGTCAAGACAGATAGGAACAAGCGGAATATTGCTCTGCTTTGCAAGCATTAAAAATCCGGGCTGGAATTCAAGTAAGAGACCATCCTTGCTTGTATGTCCTTCGGGAAAGAAGAAAATGCTGTATCCGTCATCTATAACTTTCTTTCCCTTCATTAACCACGATGTATCCATCTGCTCTCTGTCGAGAGGTATATATCTTCTGTGCATTAAAAGTCTGTGGAAGAGTTTGTTCTTTTCGTACCAGTCTTTTCCGATGAATGTGTACGGATAAAACTTTCGCAAAATATCAAATGCGAATACACCGTCTGAATAACCCGTGTGGTTTGAATATATTACGCAGGGTTTCTTCATTACCGCAGTTGATGCTTTTTTATCTTCCCAGATTATTCTTCTCGGATAAAGGATTCGAAGAACGGGCCATGTTCCTATATAAAGAAACCAAATTATTACCGCTTCGAATGCCCAGTTTAATTTTTTTAACATCACTCAACAACCTTTCCGTAAGGTCCTACACCCGGCTCATCCCAGTTAAGATTGATTGCCTGTGCAAACGTATTGTGTCCTAACATCGGAACACTCAACTTCTCTTCCGTCTCCTTCGAAAGTTTTTTGCACCTTACGAATTCCTTTCCGGCTTCCTCAAATTTAATCATGTACCTTGCAATTTTGTTCTCGAATGTTTTCTCCGCGAGCATACCGCCCTGTGGTACGAATATTCTCGTGTAATTGTCGTGACCGCAGATTTTATCGAACTGGTCGATAACCGCATCATAACAGTCCACGGTTTCCTCGTATCCGCATGCGGAAACAAGAACAAGCTTTTTATTCATTAATTCCGGATATCTCATTTCGTGTAAGAATCTTCCTGTCGCCTCGTCTCCGTTGACGGCTCTGTATTCCGACACGAAATTAATCATTCTGTCCATAAAGGCTTTCATCTTGGAAGGAAGCCCAAAAAAATAAAGAGGAAAACTTTCAATAATCACATCCGACTCAAGTACGAGCTTTCTGATCTCGTCCATATCGTCTCTTATGATGCATTCGCCCTTATTTAACTTCCAACAGCAAAAGCATCCGTAGCAATGTTCGATATTTTTTTCGCGTAAATTAATCTTAACGACTTCGGTATTCTCTTCACCGTTTTCTGATACTATTCCGCGAACGAAAGCTTCGGCCACCTTAAGGGACGAACTCTGATTTCCTCTCATGCTTCCGTTTATGAGTAAAACCTTCATAACACTATCTCCCTATTATCGTGATTATTTTTTCGTAAAATGATTCCATTTTCAATAAACATTTGGTATTATATGTATGAAATTCAGACAAATGTACCCTGAATGCCTAAATGAAATATTAACTTAATGTTAACTTTTTTAAATTTATCCAAAAAACGCCCGATTTGCCTAAAATAAACGGCGCGACGGATTTTTTATCCTAAAAGAAAGGAAGAAAAAATGTCAAATTTTACGAAAAAAGCCATAATGGACAGCTTTGTCGAACTTGCCCAAAGTATTCCGATGGATAAAATCACCATAAAGCAGGTCTGCGACAACTGTAAAATCAACAGAAACACATTTTATTACTATTACCAGGACCTTTATTCGCTTAAGGAAGAAATCATTTATGTTAAGGCGGAGAAACTCTTCGTAAACCTCGACTTTTCTTCTCCCGGCTCCTGGAAATCCAATCTTCGAATCGTCGGCGCATACGCAAGAAAGAACGAGATCTTCATCAGAAATCTTTTCAATTCGATGGGACGTGACGCCTTCGGCGATTATATCGTGGATGTTGTATCAAAAATGGCTTATCAGAATATTGACAATCTATATGAAACAAAGATTGTGCCTACCGGCAAAAAGGTAAGCGAAAAAGAGAAAAAGAGACTTGCATATTTCTTTTCGAAACTGTTTGCGGAAACCACGGTCGAATGGCTCAGGGGAAAATCCAGCGACGACCCTGTGGATACTCTCGAACACGGTATCGAAATGCTTGACGGTGTCGTAGAGCTTATGCTTACAAATGTGGCAAAATAAGTATAAAAGTGATATAATTAAGTGTTGTGTATTTTATGAGGGATATAAATGAGCAGACTTATCAGATTTGTAAAACAGGATACCGAAGACAATCAGATGTCGCCTTTGATGAAGGCGGTAAAATCCATTCATGCGGTTTCGTCTTCAGGTGATTCGATTTCACTGGACGACATTAAGAAGCAGAGAGCCGGTCAGGATTTGTTTGCGACTTTATCAACTCTCTCAAACAACATTGAAACCGATGATTTAACGGTTAAAGGCATTCCCTGCGAATGGGTAAGACCTGAGTTCAAACATGAAAAAAGACGTATCATTATGTACTGTCACGGCGGCGGTTATACATGCGGAAGCCTTAAGTATGCAAGAGTTCTTGCAGCAAAGCTTGCCTTAAACACAGGCATGGAAGTAATGTCTTTTGAATACCGTCTTGCTCCCGAAAACCCTTACCCCGCAGCCATTGAGGATGCGCTGACTGTATGGAATTATCTTATGCAGCTTGGTTTCGGTGCCAGAGAAGTTGTTCTCGTCGGCGATTCGGCAGGCGGAAACTTAGCACTCGAGCTTGCACTTAAGCTAAAGGCACAGGGAAGACTTCTTCCCAAAGGCATTGTTTTAATGAGCCCCTGGACCGACATGACCATGTCCGGCGAATCCTATGAAACATGCAAGGCTCAGGATCCGATACTTACCAAGGAATACATCCAGACTTCGCGTTTTTCCTTCGTAGGTTTAAACGATAAATTCAACGAAAACATAAAAGATTTTAAGATTGAGGATTACGGCTTCAACTATGCCGATCCCAAATACAGCCCTCTCTTCGCGGATTTCGAAGGCTTCCCGCCTTTCTTAATCCAGGTCGGCTCAAACGAAATCTTAAAATCCGATGCATACAATCTGTACGAAAAGCTCATAAAAGACACCGTAACCGTTACTCTCGAAGAGTACGAGGACGCATGGCATGTATTCCAGATGATGCCTTTTAAAAAGGCCCTTCGTGCGATGGAATCAATCAGCAAGTTTATTGAAGAATTATACTAATTTGGTTTAAAGGAGAGTCCACTCAAAATGGCTCACGAAACATGGTACAGAATGGATAATGTGGCTAAAGTCTTTCTGGCGGCTGCGAATGATCGCGACACCAGATCTTTTCGCATTACCTGTACTTTAAACGAAGACATTGAAGAAGATATATTAGGCGCTGCAGTAAAGAATGCCGCCAAGGAACGCCCCCAGTATCAGGTGACGATTCTTCGCGGTCTTTTTTGGCATTACATGGAGCCGACGGACGACGAGCCTGTCGTAACTATCGAAAACGAGAGACCCTGCCCCATGCTTTACGACCAGAAAACCTTCGGCAAGCTTCACTACCATGTAACATATCATTACAACAGAATCAATCTTGATTTCTTCCATGCAATCGCAGACGGAAACGGTGCGATTGAGTTCTTAAATCTGATTGTTTATCACTATCTTAAGTTAAAACATCCGAACGAAATTCCCGATATCCCCATGACATCGGGTGCTTCGGAAGCCGCTCTTTCGCAGGACAGCTTCAGACATTATTATGCGAAGAAAAACAAGAACGTAAAAAAGAAAAAATTCAGAAATGCCTATCATATAAAAGGTCAGAAACTCCCTTACAATCAGCTTCGTTTCATGGAAGTTCATATGAACGTGGGCGATGTTATTAAAAAAGCCAAGGAAAATCATGTTTCCCTGACATCCTACATTGCCACGAAGCTTATGATGAGCATCTACAAAGATATGCCGGTTCTAAACAGAATCCAGCCTGTCACCATCAGTATGCCTGTTAATCTGAGGAATTACTATCCTTCGGATACATCGAGAAACTTCTTCAATTCGGTAAACGTAAGCCATCTTTTTAAGAGCACGGATACCTTTGAAAGTGTGGCCGAACAGTTTAACGCGGATCTTAAAAACGAACTGACTCCCGAAATGGTTGAAGCCCGAATGTATGATTACGAAAAGCTGGAGAAAATTCTTTTTATAAGACTGGCTCCTCTTTTCCTCAAAAACCCCGTGGTTAAAATCGGTACACACCGTCAGGCCAAAAAGGTTACGGCCGTGGTTTCTAACCTTGGTATTTTAAAAGTTCCCGAAGAACTTTCGGATTATATTCTTTCCTACAATGCCTACTGCTCCACGAGTACAATGTTCGTGGTCTGCTCGACCTACAAAGACGATTTCGTGCTCGGCATCAGCAGCGCATACAAGAGCACTCAGGTTATCAGGGATTTTATTAAGAGTCTTTCCGACGAAGGTATTGAAATGACTCTGTATTCCAACGAAGTAACAGACTAAACGCAAACAATAATTGATATAAAAAAGGAGTAGCGGAAAATGAAAATGTGTCCGCACTGCAAAATAAATATCGGTGGAAATCTCGAGAAATGTCCCCTCTGCCAGAATCTTTTGACAGGCGAAGGCGAAAGGGATTACATTCCCAAAATCGAGATTAAAACAAGGTTAAGACGCAAAGCTTTTAAGATAGTCATGTTTGTCTTCTTCGCTTTGATGATCATTAATCTCGCGCTGGATTTCCTTTTCATAGAAACGGAGCATCCTTCGTGGAGCCCTCTGGTTGTCGCATGGCTTTTGGTAATCGGCTGGATCATCGAATTTATCATCAGGAAACACTACAACCTCCTGAAAGCGATGTTCTTTACGATGATAGCGATAGTTGTGCTAAGTTTCTTCTCCGAAGCCTTCATCACACTCGCCTGGGATTTGCCGTATCTCGGTATCACCGCCGGATACATCGTACCCATCCTCTGCAGTGGCAATTTGGTGGCTAATTTCATCCTTTCATTTATAGACAAGCATTTTACCGACTACTCGCTAATATACATGTTTTTAAACATTCTGGTGGGCGTGGTACCATGGATAGCACTTCTTATCTTCTATCACAACAAGCCCCCTCTTACATGGTCGATATGCCTTGTGATAAATGTGCTCGCGTTCTTCGGTTTGATAGTGTTTAAGGGAAGAACGGTGTTGGCGGAGTTTAAGAAGAGATTTCATTTGTAATTATATAGACATAAAAAAACGGCCGAAGCCGTTTTTTTATTACAATGGTTTTTCTATTTTTGATGGTCTGAATAAGATGATTGATCCCACAACAGAAACGCACAACACTATCAGACATATCAGGAAGAAAACAGCCTTATGTGTTAATACTCCTATCGTAAGAAAAACACCAAAGATAAGCGAAGCCGCAATTGCATAAATAAGAATCTTCAAAATATCTTTAGGACGAGGATATGTTCTGCGGTAATATTTTGCCAGCCAGTATAACAGATCATCATATTTGGATACATCTCCTCCGCAAACCTTAGCAACATCTCTTTTGATTGAATCTACCGTTTCTTTGTCCATGCCAAGATATTTTATTTTTTCTGTATATGCTTCTATGAAGAACCCTGTTTGCAGAGCATCATAATATAACTCCGAACTCTGAAGCTTCTTAAGTGCATCCTTATTAATCGTATTAAAAGGCCAATACCAACGAGTGCACAGAGCATCCAGCAGAGCATATTCTTCACGATATTTTTTGTGATTCTCTTTCTTTAGTTTCTCGAAATCTACGGATTCCTCTACTTCAAATATTTCTTCTGTTTTTTCGTTATCATATTCACTCATCTAATTTACCCCTCATTAATTAGAATGATAACAAAAAGCAACCAAACAAGAAATACTTATCTGATTGCTTTTAAATATGTTTTATTTCGAAATAATAATCTTTCCGTCCTTAACTTCAACACGAACTTTGTTGGAGTCGATACCCGCCATTTCCAGTGCATCCTGAGACAACTGAACTCGGCGGGCTTTGTCAAGGATTGAGTACTCTTCGTGTGATTCGACAGCCGCAAGACTTTCAGTAGTCATGTTGTCGAGCTGCTGACGGTATTTTTCTTTCATGATCTTTTCGGTACTTATCTTACCATCGGAAATCATGATAACACGCGAAACCTTGTTGGCAAGGCTTAAGTCGTGGGTAACGATGATGATTGTAATACCGATTTCTTCATTGATTTTTCTGAAGATATCCTGAATCATGTTGGATGTCTTTGAGTCAACGGCACCTGTGGGCTCGTCGGCCAAAAGAATCTTAGGGTCATGAGCAAGAGCTACCGCAATCGCAACTCTCTGCTGTTCACCACCGGACATCTGTGCAGGATATGAATTGGCTTTGTGATCGATACCAATCATCTTAAGAAGGCCCATTGCTTTTTCTCTTCTCGCCTTTTGACTCATATGGTCAAAGTAGAGTGGAGCCTCTACGTTCTGAAGAGCCGTGAAGTAAGGGAAGAGGTTCTGACCGCTGTTCTGCCATACAAAACCTACTGACTTTCTTCTGTATTCAACCAGACCTTTTTCTGACATTGCAAAGAGGTCATGACCGTCCACATAAAGACGTCCTGCGGTAGGTTTTTCAAGACCACCGATCATGTTAAGAAGCGTGGATTTACCGGAACCCGATTTACCGATAATTGCTACAAGTTCGCCTCTCTCGATTTCAAGTTCAAGGCCCTGAAGAGCAAGTACTTCAACATCGTCAGTCTTGTAAATCTTAACAAGTCCGTCGCAGACAAGAATATTATCTTTTTCTGCTTCGGCTTCTTCGGTTACTTCACCAGCGTCGTAGTTTTCCTCACCTGCATAAACCGCTGCTTCAGTCTCGTTATTTACATATTCGTTGTTCATTTCGTCATTGTTCTGCGGGTACATACTTTAATTCTCCGTCTTCCATCTCGTAAACTGCATCACCGAAAACCATAAGGTTAGGGTCATGTGTTGTCATTACTATGGTGATTCCTTCCTTTGCAATAAGTTCCTTGAAAAGCTTAATGATTCCAAGACCTGTGTTTGTATCAAGCGCTCCGGTAGGCTCATCGGCAAAAATAATTTTGGGCTTGTGTGCTACCGCTCTTGCGATGGCAACTCTCTGCTGCTCACCACCGGACATCTGTGAAGGCATGTGAGCCATTCTTTTTTCAAGTCCGACAATGGATAAAACCTCTCTGATTCTGGCATCTCTGTCGCCCTTGTAATCAGCGAGTTTAAGAGCAAAATCAACATTCTCGTATGCACTCATTATCGGTACTAAGGCTACTGACTGGAATACAAATCCGATGTTGTATCTTCTCATGGTTTCTCTCTGCCTGGTGCTCATGCCGCCCACGTCTCTTCCGTCAATAATGACCTGTCCGCTCGTGGGGTCGTCAAGCATACTCAAAATATTTAAAAGAGTTGTTTTACCCGAACCTGAACGTCCTTTTAAAATTGTAAGGCACGCAGGCGGAACATTAATATCAACGCCTTTTAATACTTCAAGGATTTCATGGTTTCCCAAGGGGAAACTTTTGTGAACATCGATAGTTTTAATTATACTGTCCATTTTTATCACCGTTAATTTTTCTATTAGAGAACTGTCCCCAGGTGGTCAAAAAAGCCAAAATAGAACCGTCCCCATTTGGTCATTTAGTCTTCGCCAAGCTTAATAGCCTTGGTAATGTTCATGTTCTTAATAATTCTGTAGATTACGATAAAGCAGAGGATAAGTACAAATCCTACGATAACAGCCATCTTCATGCCGTCCTCGGCTTTACAGATAATTGTAAGAGGGATATTGTGTTCTCTCGGCAGGTATACCGTAGAGATAAGCTTTGTAAACAGTAAAGTCGTCAGCATTCCGACACCGAAGCCCGCTCCGCATGCAAAGAGTGAAGAGAATATCTGCTCCACGATAAGCATTCTGAAAATCTCTCCCATGGTAAGACCCATGGAACGGTAAATACCGTAAATAAGCTCTCTTTCTTTTATGGTAAGTATCCAGTAGATTAAGAAACCTACACCGCAGACAACAAGCGAAATAACAAATCCTATCGAGAACATACCGTTTGTAATCTGGATGAGAGTTGAGTTTCTCTGATTCTGAATAAGCTCTTCTCTTGCGGTAATTTTAGGAAGTCTGCCGACCTCTTCAACATACTTGCTTATCTCTTCATAATCTGCATTGTCCGATAATTTCATCCATATCTGATACGGTCTTAAATTAAATGTGCTGGTTACCGTATTGTAGTTTGCCACAATGAGATAATTCTCTCTCTTCTTAAATGTAGCATCAGGCTGTTCTTCGTAAACAGTTGATTCATATCCCGGGAACGAATCTACAATGGCAACGATTTCACCACGGGTACTTGCGTATTCCTTGCTGGAATCAATGGGCGATACTCTGGAATAATTGAGTTTATCACCTATGTTTAATTCATATTTCTCGGCAAGGTTTCTGGAAATAATGATTCCTTTTGGATTCTGTCCAAGGTCATTTAAATAATAAAACCAGTGCTTGTCATTAAGTCCGTCCTGTAATGCTGCTGTCTCACCGAATTCCTTGGTATTGATAGCTAAAAGAAGGCATCCAACTTCCTTCTTTCTTTCCACGTTAACTATGGTATCCTCGTCACGCAAAACCTTGGTCATGCTTTCAACGCCAAGATCTTTTAATCCCTCAAAGCGCTGATAATCCGGCTCATTGTAACGCCAGTAAGCTTCAGTCGTCATCGGAATTTTCTTAATTGTAAGATTCCATCTTTCTTCAATCTTATAATCGCAGCCGGTGTTATAGTTGATTCGGTCTTCCATGTTTTCATTTACGCTTCGCGCCAGGTTGGAGTTAAAAATACCCATCGCGATTGTCATTACAAGGAATACCGAAATGAATCCCTGCTTCTTGGTGTTTCTGATAATCTGCAGGAATGCAACGTATTCAGCGGGTTTCCATTTATTTCTTCCCAGTTTGTAGATAAGGTTGATGATTAAATGAATTATTCTTAAAGCAAATAATCCGCATCCTAAAATAAAGAGTGAAGAATCAAGGAATATAATCGGATCGATCTGGCCGCCCGCAATAACGGTAAGCGAAATTGATTCTCTCTGTTTCATATAGTTGTAAAGAAGATATCCGGAAAGCAGCAAAAGAGGTATATCCAGGAAGAATTTCTCCCAGAGTGCTTTTGACTTGCCCGAATTTTTAGCCGATCTTCTTTCAATAATCGTAAATCTTGAAAGAGGAATTACGGGAATGGTCATAAAGAGCATGGATAATGCAAAAGCTATTCCCGAAAATGCAATCATCATGTATGTCGGCTGATAGATGGTTGTGTCTTTTAGGGTGAATACAAGGAACGCATCTGTTCCCGCACCGAGTTTACAGAAAAGATAACCAAACGGCAGACCGATAACAGATCCTACTATCGATATAACAAATGACTGCAGCATGTAAAGTCTGATAACCTTAAATCTTGAAACGCCACGGCTCTTGAGCATTGCAATTTCACCGGTTTCCATCTCAAGAATTCTGCTCGAAATCATATAAATGAAAAGAAGTAAAAGAGCAATAATAGGAATTTCAAAGGTTAAAAGAATGATACTGATGGTCTTCTTCGATTCAATATAGGAAGCCAGAGTATTCTCAAAATTAGAGGTAAGATTTGAATCGATTTCTCTGAACTGTCTTAAATATGAATAGTATTCTTCGGCATTGTTATAGTTGATATATGTGTAATCAAACATAACTCTCTCGGTATAGTTAATCGGAGATTGCACGTAGATATCCAGAATGGTCGAAAAATCTTCCTTGTCAGCAAGAAGAACCCTGTCAAACGTTCTAAGTCTTCTGTCCCAGAAAGGATCACCGTCATCAACTTCTTCGATGATACCGCAGATGACAAGCTTAACATATATTTTCTGATCGTCTTTTTTAACTATTGCAGTCCAGTACTGGCCGATGGTTAAATCATCCGCATCGTATGTCTTTTGCGATACAACAACGGGAATTGCGCCGTCTTTTAACGCTTCCTGAACCATTTCGTTTTCGGAAGTGGCTGCTTCTTCAGGCCATACGCCTGCCAGAATTTCCGCATGATCGCGAAGTTTGTCGACATAGCCCAGAGTCAGCTGTCTGGATTTGCCTGTCAGATTCTCTTCCGCATAACCTGCGGGGATTTCAAGCACCTGCTGCCTTTGAACAACGGGAAGATCAATATAATAATTCCATTTGGTTTCAAGACTGTTTAAGAATCCTAAAGTGGTATCAACATCTGTATAGTTTTCGCTGTATAACGAGCCTTTGGTAGACATTACTGCAGGGAATGTACCATACTTTTCAAAATATTCCGTGAAGAGATTTGAAAGCAGTCTGTTAAGGCTTCCTTCCTTAAACATAGGATATACGCTTAAAAATGCCGACAGAAGAATAACTCCGGTAAGCAAACAGAAATTAAGCCACTTTTTATTCAGTATTTTGTATTTGATAAATCTTATCATTTTATCCTTCTCCTGTTACTTAACAAGAATGTCTCCTACATGCAGGCCGTTAACAATTACCGGTTTGTCAGAAGTTCCGACCCTCTGATCCGTTCCGGGCTGAACATATCTTTTAAATACCGTGTCTCCGTCCAGTATCCATACATAATAGTATTCTTTTTTGTCGAAAGAAATTTCCTTCATAACGTAATCGCCGGGAACATAGAACATATTGTCAAGTCTCAGCTTGTCATAGGAAACTTCTGCGCCCATAAACTGCGGTTCGTATGCGAAAAATCCTTCTTCGACTCTCATATAGAAAGGATTGTTGTCATATGAAGGAGCCGTGCAGTATACTTTGCCGTTTTCCGTAAATACATGCGCAAATGTATTGTTGTTGCCGGCTATAACTTCCGCATCGAATTCTTCGTCTTTAATCTTTATTTTGTATTTGTATCCGACAGCTTCGGGATCGTGTGTTCCACCAAATTTAACAACATTGTCAAAGTAAGAAGCAGTCTCAATCATTTTCTTGCCAACATTGACTTTGTCGCCCTTGTAAGCAGATATCGAAGTGATTTTTCCGTCATATTCGGCATAGATTGTTTTATATCCCGTACCGTCGTTATTCTTCTTCGCATTTGCAAGCTGTCTGTTTAATGAAGCAATGGTATTGTCATGCTGTTTTTTACGTGTTTCCTTGTTAATCTCAAGGAGTTTCAAATCCATCTCGGCATATTTCACATCATAAGCAATACCGTTAGCGCTTACTTCCAGTTCTGCTTTTTCCATAGCAAGTTTGACCATATCCGTCTGGCTTGTATTCGGATCGGCAAGAGCTTTCTTAATTTCCTCAATTCTGTCGGTCTGCTGTTTTGTTTTACCGGCACCGTCATAGATGGTTTTGTTTAATTCTTCAAACTCTTTTTCGGCGTCTTTTACATAATTGTCGTAATCTCTGTTTTCACTTTTAATTCTGTTTTCAATTCCGACTAAGGTTCCTTTTGCCGAATCAATCATAATTCTTAAAAGAGGATCACCCTTTTTAATTTCATCACCCTCATTTACGAAAAGTTCGTCAACCTCACCTTCATCAGAAGAAAAATATGAATGTGTTGACTCTTCAACATACTTAATTCCTTTTGCAGTTTCGGAATACGCATAGGTTCTTAATTTAACTTCATACTGGCCTTCTCTTTTAGGAAGAGGAGCTTCCTGAATATAAAGAACCATCTCACCTTCTTCAAGGCCGCTTAATACTTCGTAATTGTGCTCATCAGAAGTTCCGACTTCAAAGTATCTTTTCTCAAGCGAACCGTCGTCTGCCTTAACATAAACAAACGAGCCTGTGTCATCGGTATTGACGGAATCTTTTCCGACTACCAGCACATCATTCTTGTCTTTCTCATAAAACTGTAAAAGCACAAAATCACCAAGTTTAACGTTAACTTCCTCTTCGGGTTTGAAACGCTGAATGGGATAAAGGTTCTGTGCCTTGGCATAAACCGTTTCACTGTCTGTATAGTTAAACTCGCTGATAGGAACTTTCTTTCCTTCTATAAATGCAAATTTAACGGCATATTTTGAATAATTGTAAGATCTGGTATCACCCTGTGAAGCAAAGAACAGATCCTCGGGATCTGTAATTGTAATAAGATTTTCGTTTGCAATGGCGGTATTTCCATTCTTTAAATCTTTCTTATACGTAACATATCCGCTCTTTTTTGCTCTTAGAACGCCGTCGTTAACAATTTTGTTAAGTTCGGTAATGCTTTCATTTATTTTTCTTTTGTTAAACTCATACATTTCATCGGAATATGCATAATTCTCTTCAAAAGCTTCGAGGCTCTTGTCGAATGATTTTACAAATTCCTCGTTTACGATGCCCAGGTTTTTGTTATACTCTGCCTGCTCTTTCTGAAGTTCGAGTTTTGCAAGTTCAATATCGTATTTTTTCTTACTTGCCTCATATTCGGCTGTCAGCACCGAAAGACTTGAGTTAAGCTCGGTTATCTGATCCCTGACGGAATCAACATTTGCTTCCACCAAAACATCGCCCTCGTTGACATAGTCACCGACGGATACAGTAATATCTTTTATTTCAACCATTTTCTCATAAAAATGGCAGTACTCCATTCCCATTACGGTACCGGTAATCAGTTTGGAAACACCCATATCTGCCTTTTCAACAGGTCTGAATGTGGGTTCTGCTCCGACAGGCTCCAAAAGTTCCGGAACATCCTGTCCGGATGTACATGAACAGAGAACTATTAAGGCACTTAATGCAAGAGCCACAGCTTTTATTCTTCGCATCTTTATCATTTTGCAGCCACCTCTTCTCCGCCGTTAAGCCCGCTCTTAATAATAGCCATTCCGTCAACCACGGAATCAACTTCTACATAAACGGGATTTTTAAATCCGTTTTCATCCACAACATAAACAAATCTCTTTTCGTTTACTGCTGTGTAAACATATCTTTCTTCTACATAAACAACGTCTTTGATTGTCTCTAACGGAATAACAACCTCAAATTTTTCGGTACTAACATATCCGACATCATCACTTACAGGTTTTAAATAAAGCGTATGTGTTCCGGTATTGTTTTCCTCTATCCTGGTTATTTCAACATCAAATTCCATGGTAGGAGACTGAGCCTTGTAAACAGCACCTTCTTCAAAGACATAGTCTGTGTTTTTAACTTCTGTATAGAAACCTACATCACCGCTTGCTTCGGTTAAAATATCCTTGCCTTTAATTACCACACCGTTTGCTATAGTATCGCTGACATATGTGATAACGCCGTCTTCTCTTGCCTTGACAATACATTTATCCAGATCTCTCTGGCTCTCCATAAGTTCGATTTCTTTTAATTTAATATCATCCTCAATGGATGCTATCTGATCGTCATAAGTCTTGCCGAGTGCAATATTTGAAGCATGTTCCTTAATATCGGGGTCAGTCTTTTCGGGGTCAAAATAGATTGCTTTGAGTTTTTGCACATGTTCAAGAAGCATCTTGTCGGTTTCGAGGGTTTCTCTGGCATCTACGACTTTTTTCTCGATTTTTTCTGATTTGAAGACGCAAAGAACCTGACCGGCTTTTACAAAATCGCCGTTCGCAACTTTCAGTTCGTCAAACTCAAGATCGTCAAGATCGACCTGATAGTTATAATATCTAAGTGAATTCTGGGTAAGTTTAAGCCTGATGGTAGGCGTCATATCTCCCCTGTATACCTCGTAGGTCTCCGGAATCGTTTTCTGGTACAATTCCTTCGAAACAGGTTCGATTTTGTGAATATCGGTCTTTTCGCACCCCGTAAGAAGAACTGCGAACGATAAAACCGCACATGAAATTATTCCTTTAATAGGTTTCATTTGTCTCTCCAGTAAAATAAATTATGCCCCCTTGTACCTATTTTGCAATTTTATCACATATTGTTCACATTTAAAATATGACAAATTTTAGACAATATCCCTATTTTTTAGTGAATTCCTTTTGTAAATTCAATTTCTTTATGCTATAATCTGAACGAACGCGCTTCAAATTCTTTTTTGATCGCAACAATTTCTATCTTTTAGGAGGTTTTAAAATGGCTTTAGTTACCACAACAGAAATGTTTAAGAAAGCCTATGACGGCGGCTATGCAGTCGGCGCTTTCAACGTAAACAATATGGAAATCGTTCAGGGAATTACAGAAGCTGCAGGCGAATTAAAGAGCCCTGTTATTCTTCAGGTTTCCAAGGGCGCTCGTGCTTATGCTAACCACACTTATCTTGTAAAGCTTGTTGAAGCAGCAGTTATCGAGAATCCCGACATCCCCATCGCTCTTCACCTTGATCACGGTGATACATTCGAACTTTGTAAATCATGTATCGATGGCGGATTTACATCAGTTATGATCGATGCTTCTTCCAAATCTTTCGAAGACAACATCGCACTTACAAAACAGGTAGTTGAATATGCTCACGCTCACGGCGTAGTAGTAGAAGCTGAACTCGGTACTCTCGCAGGTATCGAAGACGAAGTAGTTGTTGAATCAGGTAAGGAAGCTTACACAAGACCTGAAGAAGTTGAAGAATTCGTTTCCAGAACAGGTTGTGACTCTCTTGCAATTGCTATCGGTACATCACACGGTGCTTACAAGTTCACAGCAGCTCAGTGTACAAGAAATGCTGACGGCATCCTTGTTCCGCCACCCCTTCGTTTCGACGTACTCGAAGAGTGCATCAAGAGACTTCCCGGATTCCCTATCGTTCTTCACGGCTCATCTTCAGTTCCTCAGGAATTCGTTAAGATGGTTAACACATACGGCGGAAATATGCCCGATGCAGTTGGTATTCCCGAAGAGCAGCTTCGTAAAGCAGCTTCACTTGCTGTATGTAAGATCAATATCGACTCCGATATCCGTCTTGCTATGACAGGTAACATCAGAAAGTACTTCGCAGAGCATCCCGATCACTTCGATCCCCGTCAGTACTTAAAGCCCGCTCGTCAGGCTGTTAAGGACATGGTTGCTCACAAGATCATCAACGTTCTTGGTTCAGACGGTAAGGCTTAATTAAATGTTTATTTTTGCCGGGCATCCCTTGGGTGTCCGGCACTTTTTTTATAAGGTGGGTAAAAAAATGATTTCTACAAAAGGAAGATATGCACTTCGAATAATGATTGATCTTGCTTCTCAGGATCCCGATAAGTTTATTCCGCTTAAAGACATTGCGGAGAGACAGAATATTTCAAAAAAATATCTGGAAATTATCATAAAAGATTTAGTAGAAGGCGATCTTTTAATAAGCCTTTCGGGAAAAGGCGGCGGATATAAATTAAAAAGAAAACCCGAAGAATATCCTGTCGGCGAGATTATTGAATTAACCGAAGGTTCACTTGCTCCGGTTGCCTGTCTGGCTGAAAAGGCTGAGGAATGTCCGAGAGCTTCAGGATGTATTACTCTTCCGCTCTGGAAGGAATACGGAGAGCTAGTGCACAATTTCTTTTACAATAAGAAATTATCCGACCTTGTTGAAAAGTAAATTAAAATCATAAGAACCCCGACGGTATCAGTGCCCGCCGGGGTTCTATAAAATGAAAATGAATTTCGGATCCGCTCTTCTAGTTTAAATCTATTTTCTCAAGATTTTTTCCTTTTTTAAGATAAACTCCTTCAATTCCGTTTGTATCAACCAAGTTTACTTTGGATATTGTATCTTTTCTTCCAAAGAGACTTCCGAATACGGATGTTCTTAAACCGTATACAACGAGTACATCTTTGCCTTCATAATTCTGAACCTTTGTTTTGTATGTTCTGATAGGTTTCTTCGAATCAAGTTCCACGAGAGAGAAATACCATAAATCAACATTGTCTGTTGCATAGTATATAATTCCGTCGTTTTCCATGCCTGAATCTTTGAAAATAATCCTGTGAAAATACACTTCATCAATATCATCTTCGTCCTCATATAATAAAACCGAATTTTCGGGAACATTATTGTATTTTCTGCCTGCCGAATCCAGCATAAGTGACGGAACTGTGACTTTAGCGTAAACGTTCTTCTGACTGATCGGAACGATGGGAAGATTAAGCAGGATGAAAAGCAGTACCAATGCTACGATTACAACGATGGAAACCACTTTGGATCTGTCGGTTTTTCTTTTAACGTTAAGACCTATTTTCTTAATAAGTTCCTCATCGTATTTTTCCGTGCTTTCAATTTCCTTTTCGCCCGGAATATCGCCCTTCATTGATTCATAAGCCTTCTTACAGTCGGGACATTCTTTTAAATGATTTTCTATTTCCTTTTTTGTTTCTTCGCTGGTAAGTTCGTCTATATATGATGGAAGCAAATCTTTTATGAGACTACATTTTTCATTCTTCATCATTCATCATTCCTTTCAGTTTTTCTTTTGAGCGGTAGAAGGTTACTCTTGCCCAGTTTTCGCTTTTGTGAAGCACATCTCCGATTTCTTTAAACGAGAGTCCCGAATCGATCCTGAGTTTGACTACTTCTTTTTCGATATCGGCCAGGGAATTAATGCTTTCTGCTAATTTCCTCTGTTCCTCTCTCTTCATGACTTCGGCCTCAACATCAGTGTTTCCCGCCACTTCCATGAAGTTTTCATCGTCTATCGATGCGTTCGTATTATCTTTTTTCTTTAAGTGGTTGAAATATATGTTCTTAGCTATCGTACACAGCCAGGCGAAGAGGTTGCCACCCGTAAAAGAATCATAATTCTTTATCGCCCTGTAAAAAGTTTCGGATACTATGTCGTCCGCCAGGTCCTGATTGCGGCAAATCGAAACGACATACTTTTTAAGCGGTATACAGTATTTAAGATATATTTCTTCCATCTCTTTAGTGGAAGCGCTGTTAATCTTTCTACCTGCTTTCTGTATGATAAACAACTTAAGTTTTCAAAATGTTACAAAAATTTTTTTATTTTTTAAAAAAATATCGGAGACGCCCGGCGAAACCGATATTTTTAAATATATCATATTCAATTTCTTATAAAGGTTTTCTTATGATTTTACCGCCGCCGATGACGCAGTCGTTCTCATCATAAAAGACAGCGGACTGACCTGCGGTCGCCGCACGTACAGGCTTTTCAAACACTATTCGAAGTGTATTCTCGTTGAAACGCGTAAGGATTGCATTTTCTCCGTCGTGACGGTAACGAATCTTTACCTTTGCGGGAATTTCCTCGCCTGTCTTTATATCTTCTATACTAAGGAAGTTAAGATCGTTTACGAAAATCTCATTATTATATAATGCTTCGTCTTCGCTTAAAACAACTTCGTTTGTTTCAGGTTTTATTTCTTTTACGAACATAGGATGTCCGAATGCAATTCCAAGGCCTTTTCTCTGTCCTATGGTATAATGAATGATTCCTCTGTGTTTACCTAGGATATTGCCCTCTTCATCAACAAAGTTTCCTTCTGTAGAAGTAAAATCCGAAGCATTCTTTTCTATGTAACCTGCGTAATCTCCGTCGGGAACAAAGCAGATTTCCTGCGAATCGGGCTTTTCTGCCACAATTATTCCTGCTTTTCTCGCAATTTCCCTTACTTCATCCTTTGAATACTTTCCAAGGGGCATTAAAGTTCTCGAAAGCTGCTCCTGGGAGAGTTTATAAAGCATGTAAGTCTGATCTTTCTGTGCGTAATCTGCTTTTTTCACGGTATATCGGCCGTTATCAAGCTTAACTACCGAAGCATAATGGCCTGTTGCCACAAAATCAGCCTGACGGATGTTAGCAAAATAAAGCATTCTTTCCCATTTCACGTATCTGTTGCACTCGATACAGGGATTCGGAGTCATTCCGTTTATATAATCACAGATAAAAGGCTTTGTAACCTTCTCATCAAATTCCGATATGCAGTTAAAAGTATGAAAAGGAAATCCGAGATGGTCTGCTATGCTTTTTGCATCATCAATCTCGCAGCATCTGCTCTCTTCGCCGTTTGAAGACTCCCAGCTTCGAAGAGTGAGACCAATAACATCATATCCTTCTTCTTTTAAAAGGTATGCACATACAGCGCTGTCAACACCGCCTGACATACCGACTACAACTTTACTCATTTGTTCCAAAAATCCTTTTTTATGAGAAAATCTCAAATCTACATATTGTGTATGGCTCGGATTTGCAGATTACTGCTTTTATGAGCCTGAAAATACGATATTTTTATCATTTTCAAATCGCCGGCGAAAAATTAAATCTTCGGTCTTTTGAAAAATGATGTTAAATCTAAATTTAATTTTTAGGGAGATTCTGTCAACGGATATTGTTTTCTTTTCGGAGTGTGATTTTCGCCTTTTCACCGGAAAAAATCGCTTCGCCCGACCGGAATCTCACCTTAAAATCAATTGTCTTTTATTCTACGGTTTTTTCTTCAGAAGGTTCTTCACCAGATATTGTGGTTTCTTCTTTTTCCTCAAAACCTTCTTTTCTGTTCATTTTGTCAGCGTATTCTTCTTTGGGCATAGGCTTTGCAAAGAAGTAACCCTGGATCATATCGCAGCCTTTGCTTGCAAGAAATTCAACCTGCTCTTTGAATTCAACACCCTCAGCAACCGTGAGCATGTTAAGACTCTTTGCAAGGGCGATGGCTTCGGTAATAACAATCTCACCTCTTCCGCCGTTAATATCGCCTCTGAAGAACTCAGCATCAAGTTTAAGAATATCCAGAGGCATATCCTTAAGTGAATTAAGCGATGAGTAGCCGGACCCGAAATCGTCCATTGAAACCATAAAGCCGTATTCTTTGAGTTTGAGTATTGTATCAATCATAGCCTTCTTATCATCAAAGAAAGCACTTTCTGTAAGTTCAATCTCAAGGAGATTACGAGGACAGCCTTCTGCATCAACAGCATCTCTTATCTGCTCAGCCAGGTCATTTTCGCTGAAATGAGCTCTGGAAACGTTTACGGATGCAGGAACGCACTCATAACCAACATCAAGCCATGCTTTCTGGTCTCTTGCAACATGCGTAATCATATAATGATCGATATCCTGAATAAAACCGTTCTTTTCCAAAATAGGAATAAAACTTCCCGGGCCTTTAAAGCCAAAATCGGGCGAATTCCATCTGATAAGCGCCTCTACACCCCTAAGTTTATTGGTTTTAGGGTCATACTTGGGCTGGTAATAAACTATATATTCTTCGTTTTCTATGGCAGATCTGCGTCTTTCCATTACGGCGTCAATCCACTTTTGTTCTTCAACGAGATTTTCATCAAAGAAAGCAATACCGGAATCATCGCATTCCTCAAGCGTCGATCTGGCCGTGCAGGCATTATTATATTCTCTCTCTATATCGATATTTTTTCTTCTTACCGGTTTGCCTTTTGCGTTCTTTCTGTTTTCAACGACATAAACACCGACATGGAAGGTGAATTTATGATCTTTGTCTATTGTTTCGAGTTTGTCAATTATCTGCTGGATTCGTACTCTTAATTCTTCACGATCTTTGAATTTTAAAAGAAGTGCAAAGTTTGCGGATGCATAATGAGCCGCCATTTCTTTTTTGTTTAAGCTTTGGTTTATAATCTTGTCCACTCTGTAAAGCATTTCCTCGCCTTCGATAACAGAATGGCAGACACAGTAATTTCTGAATTTGACGAATACCAGGTCAAGTACGGCATATGATTCTTTGGCGCTTCCTTTTCTCTTTAAAAGCTGTTCACCGCGGAAAGAAAACCACATCCAGTTATGTCCTCTGGTAATCGGATCCGTAAAGAAAACTTTGGATAGTCTTTTCTGATTCACAAGTGTATTAAGCATATTAACAAGCAGAAGAACAATGATACATGCGACCAATGCTACGCTAATCACTATAAATGAAACCAGGAAAACGCCATCCATCAGAGATATTTTGAAAAGAATCCGGCAGTTAAAAGTCTGCTTTCCTCCCTGGACGTCATAAGTCATCCACATGGGCAGATCAATAGAAGCTTTTTTCAGGTTATCCTGAATACCACTTTTCTCATAAAATTCAACGGCAAACAACAGCAAGCCAATCGGACGCGGTTTCAAATCCCCCTCTTCATCCGAATAAAATAAACCATCCGTTTCCTCATCAAAGTATATTTTTATTTTCTTTTCCTCGTTTGTTGAAACAGGTATTGATATGTATCCACTGTTTTCCCCCATGGTAATTTCGCCATGGTGATATATTACATTTCCGAGATTATCTGAAATAAAGTAATTTCTTCCTTCTTCGTTTAAAAGGGAATAAACATTTTCGCCATTATTATCAATGTTCAGGTCATATAATTTGGACATGTATTCCACTTTTTCATATTCATCCATAAATTTCGTGTTCAGAATATAATCTGAAAAAACATCGGAAAAAAGTTTAACAAAAAGAGCTGTGTAAAAAGCAATTATCACACACAAAACAATAGTAAGCCAGATATGATTTTTGGTTACTATCTTTAAAACTTTATTCTTTTTTCTTTTAGGAGTATTAGCCATATTTAAAATTCAGATAAAAAATCTGCCTTTCTTAAATAATCTCTATCTGACACATCTTCATTGTTTCAAGTGCCGCATTATGGCTGTCGGGTGTAACTCCGGCACAGCATTTCGGATCAACAGATATTTTAATTTCCGGGAAAAGCGCTTTTAAAATAAGTGCATTGGAGACAACGCAGATATCTGTGCAGAGTCCGATGATTTCGATTTCTTCGAACGTGCGCTCTTTCCAGCCTGTATATCCGAATGAAGGCTTGTTAATAATCTCTGCGCCCTCAAAATAAAGGCCTTCCCTTATCTCCCATCCTTCGGTGTTTTCGATACAGTGAACCACGGGAAGATAATGTCCTTCGTTGGTATTAAGATAATTCTCGTGATGGGTATCTCTCGTAAAAATAACCTCATCGCCGTTAGCTCTGTATTCGCTTATTTTTTCTTTTACCGCAGGAACAATCTCAACTGCCTCTTTGCTTCCGAGGCTTCCGTCGATAAAATCGTTCTGCATGTCTATTACTATCAGAGTTTTCATAGCTTCTTCTCCCTTAATATCCGAAACTTTTATTAAAATCCTCAACTTATAATAATACCATATTTCTCGTATTTAATGAAGTTTGACCACTTACATGCAATTGGTGTCGGGGTCCTTATCCCAGTAATTATTTTTGGTCTTAACCATTGACAAAATATTATCTTCCGTGAAAGGTCTGAAGTAATTTAAATCCGCACAGACATTAAATCCGAAAGGCTTCCATAAACCGGTTCCTCTGTGTGTATGCGCGAAAAGGTTAAGACAGTCTTTTTTATGATCGACGGGACAGTGAATAAGATGGAACTTAATACCGCCAATCTCCACGTCCGCATCTTTTAAAACATCATAAAAGCCATGATTTTTAAGTTTGTTTCGCATGTACTCGAAATCGTTTCCGTACACTTCTCTTAAAACTCTCTCTTCGCCGTTGCCCATTATAAGGATGACTTTCGGATTTAGCCTCCTGACAATGGCAAATGCCTCATCAGGATCGGGATGGTGGCCTGAATTGTAATTAATCCAGTCGCCGAGCACATAGAGTTCATCTGCCTCTCCCGCCATTTTGTTTACGTTTTCAACAAAGACATCTTCAAACTCTTTGATGTCTTTAAACGGGCGCCATTCACGCTCAATTATTTCATTGTCGCCAAAATGTAAATCTGCTGTAAAATATTTCATAAGAATTCCCTCAACTCTTTTATTTTACTATGTCCGGAGATTATATTCAAATTAAAAAAGGGCGGGAGAACAAATCTCCCACCCTCATAAAAGATAATTATTTTTTTACATTTAAAAGGCTCGCATTTCTTAATGTACAGTATGTGTAACTGCCTTCATCGTACGTATCGAATATACCTTCAACCGTAATGATATCGCCTTCTTCGGGATAATCGTCAGGAAATTTTAATTCATCGGACAGTTCAAACTCAATTCCCGTAGCACAGCATGCTGTCGCATCCTGTACTATGCAGGCATCATATCTGACAGAATATGAGTCATTAAAATATATCGTATATATACCTTCCATTTTGATTTTCTTGCCCATATAATTCTCGGGAGTTGACATCATGTTATAGACTTCAGAATACACAAGGATGCCCGAAATAGCCGTTAAATCAACATCAATGTCGTCGGAGCCTTCAGAGGTTTCAACTTCTCCGTTGTCTGTGTTTTCATCTGCAGTATTTGCCGGCTCTTCAACGTCTTTTGGTGCATCTGTCAAAGTTTCTTCTTTTGAATCCTCTTCGTTTTCATCTGAAATAATCTCTGCAGGAGTCTGTACACTGTTTGTATCAATACTTTCAGTCTGTGCAGTACCGCCTTTAATACATCCGATAGCCATTACGGTCAGTATCATTATAAGAAATATACGAGTCCATTTTTTCATATATGATTTCTCCTATTTTAAAGCCTCTTTTAAAACCTCGAGATTGCTTTCCATTATTGAAAGATATGTAATGCCTTCTTCAACACCCTTTGAGGTTACGGACTGCATTGAATCCATTACAAGGATGTTCTGATTCTTATCTTTGGTATTATCGATGATTGTTTCGGCAATTTTATGATTGGTACCTTCGATGGTCATAACATTCTTAAGTGAAAGTTCATCCATCTTCTCAGCAAGGAAAATAACGGTCTGGAAGCTTGCTTCAGTCTCTGTGGAACAGCCGACAAATGCCGCATAGTAGGAAAGTCCGTAGTCATCCACGAGATATCTGAAAGGGAAACGATCTCCGAAAAGAAGTGTCTTTACATTACTCTCTGAAACAGCTTTTTCATATTCTTTGTCAAGTGCATTAAGCTTTGAAATATATGCTTCTGCATTTGCCTTGTATACTGCTGCATTCTTTGAATCGATTGTTTCCATTGCGGTATCTATGCTGTTTACGAAAAGAGCCGCATCTTTTAAGGAAAGCCAAACATGTTCGTCGTACTCGACCTCTTCTTCGCCTTCCTCTCCTTCTTCCTCTTCTTCCTCACATTCCATTCCTTCGATGATTTCTTCTTCCTTTGCAGCATCACCGAGTTCTTCCATCAGATTGATGACTACAAGATCTTTGTTTTCGGACTGTTTTAATACTTCATCAACCCATTCGTCGGATTCACCGCCGACATAGATAAACAGGTCTGCAGATGTGATTTTCATAATGTCATCCACAGTAGGCTGATAGCTGTGAAGATCTACACCGTTGTCAAGAAGCAGTGTAATTTCCGCATTTGCGGGATTTTCTCCCAAAACGTTCTTAACCCAGTCATATTCGGGGAAAATTGTTGTTACAATCTGAATTTTATCGTCTGCCTTTGAGTTGTTTACATTTCCGCAGGCAGTAAGGCAGACTGCTGCCATAACGGTTAATAAAAACGCTAATATTTTTTTCATGTTAAAACCTCCGTAAGTAAATCAAAAGTACGCAAAAAAGACAGAATATGCTCTGCAAATCTGCCACTAAACGAAGGTTATATTCAATTGTTCAGTCGGATTTTGTTTGTGACGGGTGTTTCTTTTATGAGGTTTAAAGAAGTGATAAATGAAACACCTAAAACCAAAAGAACGGGAACAAACACCGCCGCGCAGGTTAAAGCAACATCCGATATCTGATGCAGTGTATTCTGACAAATCTGCATACATACACATATCGGACAGTTTTCCTCATCCTCGCATTTATGGTTTGCTTCCAGTGAAATAAAGAATGTGGAGAAAACAATATATAAAAGCATCATCATTGCGATGACACCTGCAGCGATTTTTAATTTGGAATCTTTAAAGCTGCGCATTTATGTCTCTCCTTAATTCACAATGTCAAATTGTAATGCCGCATGTAAAAAAAGTCAATTACTTAAAAATATTTATTGTGTTATTACATTTCGGATAACCGGTACATCCCCAGAATTCGCCGTATCTGCTTTTTCTTATTACCATTTTGCTGCCGCATTTCGAACATACGGGAATCGTTTTTTCGCCGTTTTCAAACTTTACGGTTTCTTCTTTCAGGCGTTCGTAAACCTTCTGGTTCATAAGACAGTCCGCAAGCGCTCTGTGGGCTCCCTCAGACGATAATCCGAAGTGTTCCGCAAGCACGGTAAGGCTTCTGTGTGCAAGTTCAGGCATGCAATGTCTGGCGATTAAAACCGTATCAATGTAATCGTTGTCGGGAACTTTGCCGTCAAACTGAAGCATGCATTCAATCTTAAGAAAATTCATATCAAACGATTTGATATTATGTCCTACCAGAATATCGTCGCCAATAAAATCAATAAACTCCTTGAGGGCTTCCTTCATCTTCGGTGCATCTTCAACCATATCGTCGGTAATACCGTTTACCATGGTGGCTTCAGGAGAAATAGGCTGTTCGGGATTAACAAGTGTGGCAAATTTTTCAACCACTTTGTGATTGATTACCCTGACCGCAGACATTTCCACAATCCTGTCACCGTCGAAAGGATTTAAGCCCGTGGTCTCGAAGTCGAATACCACGTAATCTGCCACAAAACCATCTATGTTGTTTCCAAGTTTTTCACCAAGCATTTAACTTTGTTACCTTAAAAGAGCAAATCGTGAGGTTATCACAATTCGCTCTTTATCCTTGTCTTTATCTTTCTTCTCTGAAGAATGACAGTCCGAGACTTGCCGGCGGCTGATTCTCCTTTTTGTTTCGCATGCTGGTAAGTACCAGTACGAGAAGTGTAACCACATAAGGAATCATCTTGTAGAGTTCCTTGAATTCCATGTAATCCATACCTGTCGGAATGTAGAGATATACGATGTAAAGTCCGCCGAAAAGAATGGAAGCGAATATACCGATTAACGGGTTCCAGATTGAGAAGATAACCAGTGCAATTGCAAGCCATCCTCTGTCACCGAATGCATCGTTTGACCATACGCCCGAAGCGTAATCCATTACGTAGTAAAGTCCGCCTAAGCCCGCTATCATACATCCTATACATGTTGCGAAGTATTTGTATCTGCTGACGTTAATTCCCGCAGCATCCGCTGTCGAAGGGTTCTCGCCGACTGCTCTTAAGTGAAGTCCCTTACGGGTCTTAAAGAGAATAATTGCAGAAATAATTGCGATTAAAAATGCAGCGTAGCAAAGGAATCCGTAGCTTAAGAAGACTTTGCCGAACCATCCCATCTTGGATGCGAAAGGAAGTGCTCTCGAATAAAATGCACTGGTTCTTGAAAGTGCTATGGACGGAACGTCTGCGCCCGATAATTTAATTAATGAACCGCCGAAGAAGTTACCGATGCCGACACCAAACGTTGTCATTGCAAGACCCGTAACGTTCTGGTTGGCTCGAAGCGTAACCGTTAAGAGGCAGTATATAAGTCCCATGATGAGTGAGCCTAAAAGCGAACAGAGAAGCGGAATCATAATAGCTAAAAATCCGTTCATATTTCCGCCCGCACAGTGCTGCTCATAAAAGAATGCGCCGATAACTCCGCTGATACCGCCGACATACATTACGCCGGGGATTCCCAAGTTAAGGTTACCTGATTTCTCTGTTAAGATTTCACCGGAACAGCCGAAAAGTAACGGTACACTCTGTCCTATTGCTCTGGGTATAAATGCAACTATATCAAACATATCACTTATCCCCCTTCTTTCTTCCTACAATTCTGTACGAGATAAAGAATTCACATCCGATGATAAAGAATAAAATGATACCCGTCAGAATATCCGCAAATGACTGATTAAGTCCGAAGTTGGTGGAGATTTCGCCTGCACCTCTTTCAAGGAATATAATCAGAAAACTTGTAAATATCATTGTAATCGGATTGAATTTTGCAAGCCACGAAACCATAACCGCGGTAAAGCCCTGTCCGGAGTTGATCGTGGTTGTGATTGTATGGTTGATGCCGCCTACTAATAAGAGTCCTGCCAGACCGCAGAGACCGCCGGATAAAAGCATCGTACGAATAATGATTTTTTCGGTCTTCATACCAACGTATTTCGCCGTCTTTTCACTTTCGCCGACAACCGATATCTCGTAGCCGTGCTTACTGTATTTAAGATAAATGAACATCGAAATCGTGGTTAAAAGAGCAATCACGATAGGAAGTAAATATTTCGAACCGAAGAGCTGGGGAAGCCATCCGGCATTTGTAGACTGATTGATAATACCAACCGTAAAAGAACCCTTGGGAACTTCCCAAACGATTGTAAAGAACGCTACAAGCTGTGTGGCTATGTAGTTCATCATCAGTGTGGAAAGAGTTTCATTGGTGTTCCATTTAGCCTTAAAAATCGCAGGAATAAGGCCCCAGACTGAACCTGCCAGTATAGCACTTACCGTCATGATAAGGATAAGCAGTACATTGGGAATCTTATCGCCTAAAGTAATCATGCAGGCTGCGGTTGCAAGTGCACCGACAAGTACCTGTCCTTCGCCTCCGATATTCCAGAATCGCATCTTAAATGCAGGCGTCAGAGCGAGTGAAATGATTAAGAGGATTGACATATTCTGCATTGTAATCCACACTTTTCTGCCTGAGCCGAAAGCACCCTGGATAAAGGAGCCGTAAACTTTGAACGGATTAAGACCTGTGGTAATTGTGGTGATAATACCGCATACTATGAGTGCGGCAACTATTGCAGCCGCTCTTATTCCCCATGATTTGTACCACGGGAGAACATCTCTTTTAACTATGTGAAATAAAGGTTCTTTTTTATTCATCACTGTCTCCGGTCTTCGGATCTGTTTCTTCTTTGTTTTCGTTATCATTCATTACTTTGGTCATCATAAGGCCGACCGTGTTTTTATCAGTCTCTTCGGCATTTACGATACCGCTTACCCTGCCTCCGCAAAGAACAAGGATTTTATCGGATATCTCGAGCAATACATCAAGATCTTCACCTACGAAAATAACCGCTACGCCTTTTTTCTTCTGCTGGTTGATAAGATCGTATATCGTGTACGAAGAGTTTATATCAAGACCTCTTACCGCGTACGCCGTAAGTAAAACCGTGGGTGCATGAGCGATTTCTCGACCGACCAAAATCTTCTGGACATTACCGCCCGAAAGTCTTCTGACGGGAGTCTCGATGGAAGGTGTTACAACTTCGAGGTCATCGACTACTTTCTCAGCCAGCGAGTGCGGTGATTTTCTCTCCGTAAAAGGACTCTTTCCCTTTCTGAAAGAACGAAGCATCATGTTGTCGGATAAGTCCATGTTACCTACAAGTCCCATACCGAGTCTGTCTTCGGGAACAAAGGATAATGCAACTCCGAGCTCTTCAATCTTTCTCGGGTCTTTGCCGAGGAGTTCTTCCTCTTCACCGTTTTCGCCAATATATTTAATGCTGCCGCTTTCGGCAGGCTGTAATCCTGCAATTGCTTCAAGAAGTTCCTTCTGACCGCTGCCCGAAATACCTGCGATACCAAGTATCTCACCGCTTCGTGCAGTAAACGAAACATCTTTTAATTTATCAATACCCTCAATGTTTTTAACAGTCAGACCTTCGACCTTAATTCTGGGCTTCGGATCCACGGGCTTGGGTCTTTCAATGTTAAGCGATACGCTTCGGCCGACCATCATATCGGTCATTTCGCCGGCATTGGTATCCTTGGTCATCATGCTTCCGACATATTCGCCCTTACGAAGAATTGCCACTCTGTCGGAGATTGATTCAACCTCGTGCATTTTATGAGTGATAATTACCAGAGCCTTTCCGTCAGCCTTCATGTTACGCATAACGTTGAAAAGCTTTTCGGATTCCTGAGGAGTTAAAACCGCAGTGGGCTCGTCCAGAATAAGGATGTTTGCGCCGCGGTATAATACTTTTACGATTTCAACGGTCTGTTTCTGGGAAACAGACATATCGTATATCTTCTGGTCGGGATTGATGTCAAATCCGTATTTGTCGCAGATTTCCTTTATCTTTGCTGCGGCTTCCTTTTTGTTTAACTTACCCTCTAATCCGAGGATGATGTTTTCAGTCGCGGTAAGAACATCCACGAGTTTGAAATGCTGGTGTACCATACCGATTCCAAGCTCATAGGCTATCTTTGGCGAAGAAATGGAAACTTCTTTTCCGTTTATGAAAATCTGCCCTTCATCGGGATAATAAATACCTGAGAGCATATTCATAAGCGTGGTCTTTCCGCTTCCGTTTTCACCGAGAAGAGCAAGGATTTCGCCCTTGTTAATCTCAAGAGAAACATTATAATTCGCCCTGACCTGACCGAAAGATTTTGTGATGTTTACGAGTTTTACAGCTGCTTCTGCCACTTTGAACCTCTGAATAATTGAATAAAAAACGACTTAACAAAATAAAAAAGAAAGGCAGTCAGCGAGCACGCTCACTGCCTTTCTAAAGTTTATCACATATTAGTATGATTCATCAAGAAGTGTAATGCCATCAATTCTTAAATCGAAGTAAGGAGCTGATCTGA
>JAEEGK010001540.1_pt1 | contig 58064 bp, 56 predicted proteins | sample 8958771 | NCBI WGS metagenome assembly JAEEGK01 (sample SAMN16246547, study PRJNA631951) | gut metagenome | biome: gut microbiome; feature: rumen; material: SC-attached | host: Bos | place: Iran: Karaj | collected 2018-10 | reverse complement strand
TCCCCTTAAGCTTATGAACAAGTTCATTGGTCTCTTCTATCTTGCCAAAAGATAAGTCGCCCAGAATAACAACGGTATCAGCGTTTGTAACCTTGTCATTCCATTTTTTCAGCATGTACTCATTCATCTCTTCACAGCTTGAAAAGCCGCGTTTATCCATCTTCTCATTAAGTGCGTTATGAAAAAAATGGCAATCGGCAATATAGTAGATCATCTGAGATCACCACCGTCATCGTGAAGTAATGTGGACGGATCGTCATCGGCAGCTGTTGTCGCAAGCACGTCGCACCTTTCGTTCTCGGGATGTCCCGCATGACCTTTGACCCAGTTCCACTTGATGGAATGGCCTTTTGTGGCTTCAAGAAGTCTTTTCCATAGCTCGACATTTTTTACAGGCTGCTTTCCCGCTGTCTTCCAGCCTCTTTTTATCCAGCCGTCGATCCACTTGTCATTAAAAGCTTTGATAACATACTGTGAATCCGAGTACATATCGACCTCGCAAGGTCTGTTGAGGCACTCAAGTCCCACGATTGCTCCCATAAGCTCCATTCTGTTATTTGTTGTCTTATCATATCCGGCGCTAAGTTCCTTTTCGTGAACTTCGCCTTTTGAATCGACATATCTAAGGACAGTGCCGTATCCTCCCGGTCCGTCCGGGTTTCCTCTTGCAGCACCGTCTGAATATATTTCTACTTTCATATTACTCCCATGCTCCCGTAGTCAAAAATTTTTCAGCAAGATTTTGAGCATTATCTACAAGGCTGCTGTCATATCCAAGGACGTTAAGCAGCTTGATCGCATTCCTGTTTGTCGCAGGACCTTCTTTTAACATGTAATCAAAATGAACATCATCATCGGAAACATTTCCCTCAAAATGATAGAGCTCATACTTATCCTTAAGAAGCTGTGTAAGCTCGATATCATGTGTTGCGGCAAAACACTCAACTTCCGAATCAGAAAGGAATTTAAGTATCTCGGTTGAAGCCGCGATTCTCTCGATAGTATTTGTTCCGCGAAGGACTTCGTCAACGAAGCAAAGAACGGTATTTCCGGCTTTCTTTGCCGCATCGATGATTCTCTTCATGGACTTTATCTCAACAATATAATAGCTGTCGCCCTCATAGATATCGTCTTTTAATGCCATTGAGGAATAAACTCTGAAAAGCGGAGCCTTATACTCTTTTGCCAAAACAGTATGAATCGACTGCGCAAGCAAAGCATTGATTCCGATAGTCTTAAGAAATGTTGATTTTCCGGAAGCATTGGAACCTGTGAGAAGCACGCCCTTCTTAGCTTCGATACTGTTTGAAACCGCATTCTCGATAAGAGGATGGATTACATCTTCGCACTTAATATCTTTTCCCTCAAAAACAGGGATACAATACTGTTCTTTCACAGACTCCCTGTAGCAGGCAATTGAAATGTACGCATCGATCTTACCGATAACGGTGATTATTCTATCAAGCTCATCTTTCTTTTCCATGAGATGAGTATACATCTTATTAAACTTGATAAGGTCAACGTGAGTCAGCATCCTGTAATAATCCAGGATAATATCGGCGGGATTGCCCGTGCCTGAAGGAGACATAAGGATACTTGATCCGCTGGAAAATCCCTTCATATTATCGTAGGATCTGCCAAGTGCTTCTATATCATCACTTATTGCAGGATAATCGCTGCTCTTAAACAATTTGGTAGAATCAAGCACCTTAAGAATATAGCCGTAAGTTGCAAGATAAGGCTCAATCTTATTCTTTATCCTGAAATACATAAAAATATTTGTGGCGGCAACTGCCAAAAGCATGACAAATCCAAGCTGGAAACTTACAAAGATAAGCCCAATCGAGAAAATCATGAGCGTAAGCATCATATAATGCTTTTTATTGCTGAAATCCTCGATATTCTCAAGCTGCTTAAGATACTCGTAAATAGAAAATCTGCTTCCTCTACCGATCTTGGCGAGCGCGATCTGACACTTAAGCCTTGCATCGCCATCTTCCGAGAAGAACTTTATCTTTTTCTCTTCTTCCTCAAAATCGTCAGTCTGCTTCGGCGTCCTTAACATGTAATAAAGATATTCTTCGCCCGAAGCACTGAGGCAATAGTTCATCCTTGTAAATACGCCGTCCATATTAAGATCGTTCCAGGTAGTATCATCGATCTGAAAATCTGTCTTATGATTATCGTAATAACCCGGTATGTGATCAAAATCATCTTCCTTGTAATTTCGCTTGGGTGAATCGCCCCAATTCTTTTTAAGTTTGTATATCAGGTTCTTTTTTGCAAGCTTTGCGTCTCTAACCCCCAGAATATACGCAATAAGTGTAAATGCAAAAATAACCAGCAATATATAAAAAAGTCCCTCATTTTCCATATTATGTCATCATCCTTTGTTGAATTTTTTGATTGATTCATTCACAAGTTTGGTGAAAAGAGGTGCCGCCTTGTCCGCAGCCTCCTGCACTTCTTCATGTGAAAGCGGATTATCCGAAAGCCCCGCTGCAAGGTTACAGATACATGAAACTCCACAGATCTTAAGTCCCATGTGATTTGCAGCAATTGCCTCATTTACAGTACTCATACCGACAGCTGATACTCCAAGCTTTTGAAGCATCCTGATCTCTGCGGGCGACTCAAAAGAAGGGCCTGTGAGCTGACAGTACACGCCTTCCTTAAGTTCAATTCCGTTTTCTTTTGCAGTTTCCTTGATGATTTCCTGAAGATCCTTTTTGTAGACTTCACTCATATCAGGAAATCTGGGGCCGAGTTCATCGATATTGCCGCCGATAAGCGGATTGGGTGCAAAACATGAAATGTGATCCGTTATAAGCATGAGATCACCTGCTCCAAATCCTTCTCCGAGTCCTCCGGACGCATTTGTCAAAAAGAGAATCTTAGCGCCGAGCATTCCCATAAGCCTTACGGGAAGAACTACATCGCTTATATCATATCCTTCGTAAAAATGCACTCTGCCTTTCATGCAGACAACTTTAGTATCTCCGACATAGCCGAATATAAATTTCCCCGCATGTCCCGGAACTGTAGAAACAGGGAATCCCGGAATGTCCTTATATTCAATTTCTGCACAAACCTTGATATTCTCAGCATAATTTCCAAGTCCGGATCCGAGAACAAGAGCAACATCGGGAACAAAGTCCGTCTTACTCCTTACCGCATCAACACAACTTGAAAGCTTTTCATATAATTTATTAGCCATGGCCACCTCTCTCAACAAAAATTTATTTAATGTAAGTTTAAAAATCCTAGATTATTCTACCATAATTGTTATTGAGACAATACCCCTCGTAGTTTTGGCTGAAGCATATTCTTTATCGCATCTTCAAAAAGTCCCTTTATACCGCCCTTTATTATCTTTCCAAAGATCACGCCCTGAAGTCCTCCGAGTCCTTCGGCTGAAATACTCTTCATTGCATCAATAAGCATATCTCCCCCGGGGCTCTCATAAAATCTTACTTCCAGGCCTGTCGGAACGGAAGGATGAATAAATGTTCCCTTCCTGTCTTCCCTGTCCGAAGCATCATCGTCAAAATAGATATTTAGCGTTCTGCTGCAGGCTTCCTCGAGGAATATGATCTCATTTCTAAGTACAAACCTGTTATACTCATCAGTCTTGCACGTAGACTCAAGGCTAACCTGATACATCTCGCCATGCATGTTTACGTTGGTTATATATTTTTTCCCGCCAAAGCCGCATTTAAGCGCATACATAGCATCGCCTTCATAGATATCAATGAAAAAGAATCCGTTGTCATCAACTCTGAATCCAATTTTTTTAATACCATCCGTAAAGTTATTGTGCACGACCTGCATCATTATAGGAAATACACCGACATTGTTGGATTCAAGATCGTATATCTTTCCATTTATCTTACTAAGCCACTTCGCCGCAAGAAGGCTCTCATTTCTGGCATTAAAATACCCCAGCGACTTCTTGAAATCGGCGCGTCTGCTCCTGTAGACGGATGTCTTGCGGCCTGCTCTTCCCTCCGTAACAGAGACCGCTCTGTTCTTCCATCCTCCGCTTACAATCGAAGGATATGCTACCGTCTCTCCGCTTATTGATTTACAAAGTGCCTTAAGCTGCGAAAATTCGGCAAAATCCTCTGAAAGCACGCCGCTCCCCGGAATAACCAGATTCTTCATTGCTTCTCTTATCTTGATAGCCATAAGCGAAGTCTGGAAAATATCGCTGTTTCCTGCATTTGTCACAACGACCATATTTATATCCGGATATATGAATACATTCTGTCCAAGCATTCCGTTAAATGCATATGAGCCCACTCTGTCTTCATTTATCCAAAGCTGATATCCGTAATATGTACTGTCTTCGCGCCCTGTCATGATCTGAGGTATGGTCGATTCTTCCACCCATTTTCGAGGCACGATCTGCTTTCCGTTCCATCTTCCTTTGTTTAAATAGAGCTGACCAAGCTTTGCCATGTCCTCAGTTCTGATAAAGAGCCCCCATCCGCCTTTAGTTATTTTTTTCGGACAGCTCTCCCAGAACACTCTTTTTATTCCAAGCGGATCAAAGATCCTCTCTTTGCAGAAATCAAACAAAGACTTTCCTGTTTTCTGTGTAACGATTGCAGAGAGCATATATGTATTCATGCTGTTGTATTCAAACTGCGTTCCCGGTTCGAATTTGGTTCCGGCTTCAAGAAATCCCTTTATCCAATCATTTCCGCTTATCGAACCCGCTTCGTTGAACTCGCTCCCGCTTGTCATATCAAGAAGATTCTTTACCGTTATCGTCTTTTTGTGTAACTTGAACTTTCCTTTGTATTCGCTGAATATGTCCTCTAACGTATCGATAAGAGTAAGCTTTCCTTCATCAATAAGAATACCTATAGCCATGGCAACGATACTCTTACACATCGAATAGGAAACATGCCAATGATCAATCGAATACGGTGCAAATGCGCACTCACATATAACTTTCCCGTTTCTGAGTGCCATAAATTTGTGCATCTTACATTCTTTTGTCTCGGAAAGGTCTCTTAATAAAGAAGTAAAAAAAGCAGAACTGACACCCTGCGATTCAGGCGAACTCCTTTCCAAAGGCTGTTCATCGCTCCCGCAACTACTGCTAAATCTCGGTTTTTGCGCAGCATAATCAACCTTGCTGATCTCACCGGTCTCCCCGGTGGCAATCTTTAAAAGAAGCTCTCCAATGTCAAGTCCTGCTTTTGCCATTATTCTTTTTCCTCCGTTTGAACACGGATCGATTATTTGTCTATTTTAAGCGCTCTCATAGAATTCAAGATTGCAATAACAGCAACTCCCACGTCTCCGAATACCGCAAGCCACATGGTTGTAAGGCCGAGTGCTCCGAGAATAAGGATAATGACCTTTACAGAAAGCGCAAATACAATATTCTCTTTCACGATCCTTATAGTCTTGCGGGCGATTCCGATAACCGAAGGAATCTTGTTTATATCATCGTCCATGATGACAATGTCTGCAGCCTCGATAGCCGCATCACTTCCAAGCGATCCCATGGCTATACCGACATCTGCTCTCATAAGAACAGGCGCATCGTTTATACCATCGCCAACAAACGCAAGCTTACTATCATTATCCTCTGATGAAAGCATTTTTTCAACCCGTTCAACCTTGTCTGCGGGAAGGAGCTGTGAAATCACCTCGTCTATGCCAATCTGTCTGCCCACATCCTCGGCGACATCTTTCCTGTCACCGGTCAGCATGACGGTCTTGTTTACGCCGACCTTCTTAATTCCTGCAATCGCATCTTTTGCGCTCTCCTTTATGACATCGGAGATAACAACATATCCCATGAACTTTCCGTCATATGATACATATACGACCGTTCCCGATACAGCTACCGCTTCCGCAAAAGAGCTGATGCTATTTTCGTTCATCAGTTTAGAATTACCGAGAAGAAGCTTTTTGCCATTATATACGGTCTCAATACCGCGGCCCGAAACTTCCTTCGTATCAGCTTCGGAAATGCTGGTTCTGTCTATATCTTTTTTACCCGATGATTCCAGATAAGCTGTAAATACAGACCTTGCTATCGGATGGTTAGAGAATGCTTCGCCTGTTGCAGCCATCTCAAGAAGTTCATCCTTAGAGATACCGCTCTCACTTGCAGTAACGATATCTGTAACCTTGAACTCTCCCTTTGTAAGAGTCCCTGTCTTGTCAAAAACAACTGTCTTTATGCCTGATGCGGCCTCAAGGAAATTACTTCCCTTTACAAGTACGCCTATCTTGGACGATGCACCTATTCCGCCAAAGAAACCAAGAGGCACCGAGATTACAAGCGCACATGGACAAGAAACAATAAGAAAGATACAAGCTCTTTTGATACTGTCAGCAAACTGAAGCTGTCCCAAAATCGGCGGGATAATTGCAAGAAGAAGCGCTCCGACTGTAACTACGGGAGTATAATATCTTGCAAATCTCGTGATGAAATTCTCCATGCGGGACTTCTTATCGCTCGCATTTTCAACAAGTTCAAGGATCCTGGAAACAGTGGAATCTTCGTATGCCTTAGCGGCCCTTATCTTAAGGATACCTTCGCCGTTTACGCACCCGCTTATGACATCGGAATCTTTCGTTACTCTTCTTGGAACCGATTCTCCCGTAAGCGCCGCAGTGTCAATAAAAGACTCTCCCTCAACGACAACTCCGTCTACAGGAATCTTCTCGCCGGCTCTTACAAGAAGGATATCGCCGATACTTACTTCAGACGGATCGACTTCCGTAACTTCACCGTTATCGCCTATAACATTTGCAATCTCGGGAGCAATGCTCATCATCTCAGTGATAGACTGACGCGATTTGCCTACAGCATAGCTTTGGAACAGTTCTCCGATCTGGTAAAAAAGCATTACCGCAACCGCTTCCGGATATTCTCCGATTCCAAATGCTCCGAAAGTAGCGATCATCATAAGAAAGTTCTCATCAAATATCTGTCCGTGGCTTATGTTTACGGCCGCTTTCTTTATAACATCATAGCCGATCATCACGTACGGTACGAGGAATATAAGAAATCTTACGATAGTCGGCAGACTTTCAAGCACCCCGGTCTTTTCAAGAATAAGTAATACGGTAAAAATGCCGAGTACAATAAGTATTCTGTTTCTTGTTTTCTTCTGTTTCTTAGTCATAGTGCCACATCTTTCTACAGAAATGTCAGTGAGCTTATTACTATCTTCAATCTATTGCGAATCAGCTCACCGGATAAATCATGCTCCTTCAATCTCACAATCGGGTTCAACCTTCTTGCAAGCCTTCACAGCCTTATCAAATACATCGTCAAATATATCATCTGCTGCCTCAAGAATGAACTTCTGAGTCATAAAATTAACTCTTGCATTTACAACGCCTTCAATCTTCTTAACAGCTTCCTCCATCTTTGCTGCACAGTTTGCGCAATCAACCTCGCACTTAAATGTCTTCTTCATAATAATTATCCTTTCTCCACTTGGGTTAATTTTTCATAAATGCCTGTCATTCACTTATATGGCTCATTCCCTGAGCTATAATCGTTCTCACATGGTCATCTGCCAGATAATAAATGATCGACTTTCCTTCACGTCTGTTCCCTACGAGTTTACTCTGCTTCAAGATCTTGAGCTGATGTGATATCGCCGACTGTGTCATATTAAGAGTCTCCGCTATATCACATACACACATCTCCGATTCAAATAAGGCAAAAAGAATCTTGATCCTCGTTGAATCTCCAAAGACCTTAAAGAGCTCCGCAAGATCATAAAGTTCATCCTCGGAAGGCATCTCCTTACCTATCCTGTTCACAAGATCCCTGTGAACATCATGTACTTCGCAGTGTTCTACATCGTTTATAGCCATTCGTACTTCCTTTCATATAAACATATGAATAACTGTTCATATGTTTAATATAAAACTACCGTATCGGTTTGTCAATACCGATACGGCGAATATGTTTTTTAATACTGTTTTTCATACAAATCAGCCATTCGTCTCTTTTATCGCAATTAATGCTATTTCATCCTGTATTCGGAACGCATACATTACTCTCATAGCCCAAAATACTGTAGTAAACACATAGAACAAAAAGGTAGTAACTTTAAATGTCATCTCATGTATGCCCAACATTGAAAGAAATGCATCTACAGAACATAGGATTATTACAATATTTGATATAATCCACCAGGGCTCAATCCGAAATGTAGTCTCACTATTTAGATGTGCCATAAATAAACATGTTATTCCAACCACATCAAGGATATATTCCAATGCCAAACATATAAGATAAAGCGGCACATTTGCATATAAACCGCAAATTGCAGAAACTGCTGAACTTGCAACATCTACACTGCACACAATAAATAATACAGAATATGCAATTATTGCAACCTTATAAGCCTTCTTATAAACTGCATTAATCTTCACCAGTCCTTCCTTTTGTTCTATCATTGGGAAGGTTTTTTTCAAGTATTTTACAATCTTAAATGCAACATACGCTCTCAGTACTCCGATAAGAAAAAGAACTTCAATCGGAAACAAGGATATAATGCTATTTAAAAACTCGCATACGCCCAAAAAAGAAACCACCAGAATATAAGCTAATAGCGGCTCATATCCAAAGTATGCCGATATTGACTTAAAAATCTTCATAGCCATTAATCCTCCAATCCCAAAGACTCTTTTAAAACTCTAACTTTATCGGTATCAAATATTTTTTCCGAATACTCACTAAATACACAATCTTTAAACTGAGCTTCAGATATTTGGGCCTTTTTATTTCCGGAGAAATCTGAAACTATAAATAGCCTGGAATTTTGATCACATCTGCAGAAAATAACCCGATTCTCTTCATCAACATAGTACATTCTATATATGTTCCACTGTTCATCCCCATTTTCAGAACCGGAAACGATTACATTGCCATTTGTATCAATAACCCCTTTTGAAGTTATTGCTATACCCAGATCATTAAATTCTAATGCTGCTTTAAATTCTTCTTCAATTACCACTTTGCCGTTCCGATTGACATATCCATATTTTCCTTTCTCATTATTGTAAAAAAGAATAGGTAAATCTCCTTTAATTGTACCAATATATAGAATAGGATCTCTATCCCATCTGTTTATAGTTCTAATGTATTGTCCCGCTGCAGACGTATGAAGTGATCTTGAGTTCTGACGAAGATTTCTCATCTGATGAATATTTACATTAACTCTGCCATCATGTGATCTCTCAAATGCCTTATATACTGTTCCACCTCCTATATGGATCATTACCGTAACTGCAGCAATCATGAATAAAAAAATAATATTTCTCTTTTTCATCTTACAAATATATTTTCCTTTTCAGTCTTTATGAATAAGCTCATACACCCCGGTATCACTTGATAAAGTTTTTTCTTCTTCGCGTTTATTTTCATACCAGCTATCAAAACGCTCTTTAGAAACATCAGCTTCTAAAATCTCACCTTTTTCATTGATAATTGAATAGTTACCTTCATACGATTCTTTTACAAACGCCTTACCTTCAAAAAAAGGCTCTACAACGTCATACTTGGATTGAATCACCATTTCTCCGGAAAAATTCATATATCCCCATTTGCCATTTATTTTATCTAATATTGGAAATAATCCGTTATCTCCCGGCGCATCCATAATCCAAATAATACGATCATCTTCCGTCCAACTATAGGGAATGCTCGATATAGAATTCATCCCTTCATCAAAAAATTCTATTCCATTTTCCGTCAGAGCCACAAATATATCTTGTCCGTTATAATAATACTTTTCAGCCTTACCGTATTTAAAATATCTGTTCCCAACCACATTGAAATTTTTATCAATAAAATATACTTCATCCCCAACAAATCTATCTGAACCAAAAGGATTTGTAATTCTAATACTCTTTTCAATCTTAGAAAAGCCTCTTATGTCGAATGTATAATCAGGATTTTCATATTCAAGATAATAAATTCTACTCACACGTTTTCCGTCTTTATTTACATAATATGCAGTTTCTGAAGTCTTATAGAACCACATTGACGACTTATTCTCACACCCAACAAGAAAAGATGCCAACAGAATATGCATCACAAAAATCATGATCATATTTCGTTTTCTATACACGTTCCGCTTTTTATCAATGTTTTTCATCCCTTACCATCACCTACTTACATCACATCGGTTCTTGAAATGATCCATCATTCTTTTCAATTCTGTTTATCAATTTTTGTAATCTATTGCCATAATCCATTCTATAACCCAAATATATAAGGTATAAAAATGTTCCAAGTCCAAGCACTAAATCACCATTCTCCATAAAAAAGTCACTAAAAAAACCAAGTGTAGCGAAAAATACGATTGCTAATATGATCGTAAACAATGCAATTATAACTCTCCATATAGGATCATATTGTGAAACTGAGTCATTCCCATACGAATGAACAACAAATAATCTAGATGTCCCAAAAGCATCCAATATAAATTTTATAATCCCCATAAGCGTAGCTATAGACAAAAAACTAAACGAACCGCCAAATAATACATTGATCATCAGAAGTAAAATACCAACGATACATGCAAATACCAGAAGAAAATATGCTGATATCGCTTCCTGGAAACATTTTTTATATTTATCATAAAGAGAAACCTCTTCAGACAAAATTGTCACCATAGCATACTTTATATAATTAGCAATTCTATATGCTGATCTAGCCAATAAAATCCATAATAAAACAAATGCTAACAAAATGCCTCCGACTCTTTTGCCCGCTTCTTCACAAATAAGAAAAGAAATTACCAAAATCGGATATAATAGCGTCTGAACCGCATACCAGATTAATGCATTTTTATCTTTCGTTCTACGCTCATTTATCGCTTTAGACATATCTTTTTCCATATTTGCATCCATTACATATTACCTCACTACAAAATCATTTAGCTTGTTTATAGAAACCTATATATTCTCGTCTCATAAACGTTGTAAAGACTGCCACGCCTAAACGTAGCAGCCTTAAAATCTATATCATTCCACCGGAAAGCAAACCTCTGTCACATATTCGTCAGGATTCTGTGTCTGGGCGGGACTCACATGATAAATGTTGAACATGTGACCGCTCATCTTATAGCCGTTTTCCTTTAACCACGACACTACCGTAGCGTATGCATCACCGATTTGGTCGTAACTGCCTTTTACGATACAGCTTGCAACCTTGACTGCGGGAAGCGTCTTAAACTTAACGTGTTCAGTGTCGGTGCCGTTCTTTTTCACAGTCATCCATGCGATGATCTCAACATTTTCTTCCTTATACTCATCATCAAGGAATTCTGCGGCTGCAAGGCAAGGCTCTGCGGGCACTAAATCCATACATTCGCTCCTCATCGCATTCCAAAGCATTCCTTCATCTTCGTAATGCGGAACCACCATCTGAACTGTTGCTGCATATCTCTCAGGTATCGTCTTTACTGTTACATCAAAACTCATATTCTGCTCCTTTCTAAGCCTCTTTCGGGCCGTATCCAGAAGCATCAGTTTATACTCCGTCTCTTTTGAAAGCTTGGTCAGTTCCTTCTGCCTCTCAGAAAGAAAAGCGTCCACTTTCTCTTTATCATCGTAGCTATCGAGAATCTTTATTATATCCGCAAGGGAAAAACCCATATCTTTTAATGCAGTGATCCTTCCGACTGCAAAAAGCTGCTGTTCATGATAGTACCGATATCCTGTAAACTCATCAATCTCAGCCGGTTTCAGAAGTCCGATATCATCGTAGTGGCGAAGCATCCTGATACTTACTCTGGATAATTTTGAAAAATCTCCTATTTTTAGCATTAATCTTCCTCCATGGATGTTTTTCTTGAGCTCACTACAACAATAATCCCTCACACAATGTGAGAGTCAATATCCCGGCGTACTATTTCTTTACGGACTGACCTTTCTCAAGATATACCATCAAATATCCATTATTATACTCAGGGAAATCTATTGCTTTGCCATCACTGCTTTTCGCTAAGAATTGTGGCTTTAATACCCATTTCCCGTTACTATCGATTAAACCATATTTTTCACCATAATTTCCATAAGAAACTACCGAATATCCATCCTCCGAAAAAGGTCGTGTTTCTTTCACGTTTTTTGCTTTTATTGCCATATGAAAATCTTTATCTACAGCATTGCCAAGAACTATCCATGCAACTCCATGAGAAAATTTAGAATTGCGACCTAAATGTGTACCTGCGATCGTAATTACCATTTCTCCTTGTTCATTTATGAATCCATAGCTATATTCATCTTCTTTGTAAAGTATTACACTTGCCAACCCTTCCGAAAAACCTGATGTTTCAAATTCATAGATAAAATCTGTAATATATTCACCGTTAGAATTAATAAATGCTGCCTTTCCATCTTCCTGCTTTTGCACCATCGGGTATTTACCGGAATTATAAACATCACAAAAGCGATCCTTTGAAATGTAATTCCCTTTTGTATCGATCAACCCAAACATTTCAGAATCATTTTCTTCTACCATTGCTATTCCATACTCAGAAAAACTATATGCATCACTAAAACGCGGCGGAATAACCCATTCCCCTGCAGTATTTATATATCCATATTGCAAATCCCTATTTGTCTTCAAACCAACAAAAGCCAATCCCGAAACAAAGCAAGAAGAAAAATCGGCACCTTTTGCATCATAATCACCTTTTAATTCTCCAATCTTTTCCAATTTATTATCCAAAATTACAAGCTTGTCGTCTTCTCTAACCAATATCGGAAAAGTAGGTTTTTCCGGCAATTTAACATCATCTGCATGAAAATACTTATCACCTATAATTTTTCCGCTTGTATCCATGAAGCTAGACATTGTCTCACCGTATTCTGTTATTTTACTCTTTGCGAATATTATTTTTTCTTCGCCGAAGAAATAACCTTTATCTTTAAAAGGCTTAGCGTTCATAATCTTCCCCATGCGATTGACGCAATAATAACCGCTTTCTTTTGCTATATGATGCCCTCCCAGCAAAACCGTTCCCAAAGCCACGATCAGGACTGTAGAAACAGTTATCAAAAGAATAAATTTCTTTTTCTTATTTGGACTAATCTTAGGATTACAATTTTCCTTCATTTTCAATTTCCTTCCCTTGTCACAGTTACAAAACCATGTGTAGCAATATCTGAAATCATTTTTTCCTCTTTTTACTTTTAATTAAATAGGACGTTGCACCGATCGTGTTAGCGCAACATCCTATTCATGTAAGTTATCAAAAAAATTTATGTCAAAGCTTAAATGCTTCGATCGCAATTAATTTCAGTACCAAAGATACTGATGAAATTCCAAGCAAAAGAAGTACACTCAAAATAACCTTTTTGCCCGTTGATTTATACTTATCACCGGCGAACTTCGAAGTGATAACCGCGCCTAGTGCTGCAAAAGCTCCACCCAAAGCACCTTGAAGAATAAATATAAAGTTAAGTACATATAAAGCAACAAAAATATACACCCAATCAGGCAATTCAAGCGGTGAATATTTCTGACCTGTTTCTACATTTCTTCCGTTATATGTAAGAATCTGCTTGTTCATAATGCAAAGTTTTGCAATTTCACCATTTCCCAATGGAACATCAAATACTCTCTCAGCAAGATTACTTTCAACCGCCTTGATATCCTTTAACTTAATCTGTGGACCGTCATTTACTGAAACAAATCTATTATTAACCAATGAAACCTTCATAGGCGCACAATCAAAAGTATTAAAGAACCACTCTCTATCCTGTGCCATTTATATCCTCCAAAATACCAATCAAAAACTATTTCTATATCCATATCCCATTACGAATATATTAATCACTCATCAATAATGTATTAACATATTAACATATACTTAATATTAAATCAATGGAATTTTTCATTTTAACGCCACCGCATTATCAAAAAAGAGATTATTATGCCAATTAGACGCAATAATCTCTTTCATATAAAGCTCTCGAAAATGTAATTTTTTCTTAACAGTTACTCTTTTATATAACTTCTAGCCATTAATTCTCATCATCGTCAAACTCCCTGTTAATGTCATCTCGCCATTCATCTATGCCCAACTTACTGATACCGATCTCATCAGCTCTTTTTAATAGCCGTTCTTTAATCTCTTTTTTTGAATAGAATTTATAACCATCATCAATGAACGCTTTTTTTATCTCCGGATCAGCAAAACAACCATCTAAACACATAGATCCTTCTTCTTTACCATCTTTAAACATCTCAAAACTGTAAACAAGAAGCTGATTATCGTCGAGCACCTCTTGATCCTTTATGCCTGCCATTCCAGAGTCAAGCGCCAGATAATATAGGCAAGTATAAAAAACATGATATCTCGCATCTTTATCAAGAAAGCCATAATCATACATAGCAAGCGAAGCTCCACCTTTTCCAAATCCGCAGACATAACCGTCTTTCAATATATCTTCCCAGAATCTCTCAGCATCTTCAGCAATATATCGTATAAAAAGTCCGTCGCCTTCGTCTTTTAAAACAAAGCTATAAGTCTCACAGCCCCTGCCTATATTTATTACCAATTCATTTTCACCGTCACATCCACAGTCTATATACTCGTAGTCAAAATCATAACTACCTTCACCACTGTAAATATTATTAGCTGCAAGATTTTTCAACTCCTCCAGACTATATTCCTCTTTTTCTTCACTCTCAAACATATAATCATCACAATCAACTTTTGCCTTTATTTCATTGTTCAAAAAGTCTGTGTAATTTCCGGTCTTATCCTCTTTTTTCCTCTGATAGTGCTTATCATAAGATGTTTTTAATGTTTCGCTGTTAACTTCTTTGAAAACAGAAATCATTTCGTTAGATGAAATAACATCATAATAATCTCCCTGCTCCTCATCATTAAATTTATCAAGAATCACACTGTTATGATCAAAAGACAACCTATAATATTCATGCATGTCATGTTCATCAACCGAATACACCCTATATGTATTGTCATCTATTATATCCAACATTTCATTTCTCAATACAGCAGGCTCAAACTTAAGTTTTCTGAAACTGTCCATATTTAATTGTTCAATCGAATGATCCTCGGTAACTTCGTAAAACGTAGTAAATGCAGAGACTTCATCCTTTTCAGATGATACCTTTCCATATGTTTCCTTTATCACTTCAAGGTAACCGTCCTTGTCCATGTCTGCTATTGCATACTTTGTCTCTATGTAATCTTTTACAGCATTTATATCGTCATTGTTTTCTTTCCATATGTCAAAAGAATTCTCAATAACAGCAAGCTGTTCTTCCGGTGCAAAAGTAACTGCTTTAGTTTCCTCAACTGAAGTTTCCGTACATGCTGCGTTCGCATTAGATGCACTCTCCAATGCATTTGCATTTTCTTCCTCTATCTTTCCGCATCCCGCCAACATAAGTACAACGGACAATAATGTTATAAATCTGGTCTTCACATGTGCCTCTTTCATATTTGATTATCATGTAATAGAAACGCAATTTTCTCGTATTATTTAAAAACTGCTGTGCTAATTTGCACAGCAGTTTCGATAATTTATACTGTAACTTTCTTAAATGACTTCTTACCCTTCTTGACCATTACGCCATCTGCGAAATAATCTTTGTTATAGGTTGTCTTTACATCAGTAACCTTCTCATCTGCTACGGTTACGCCGCCCTGCTCAACAGCACGTCTTGCTTCACTTCTTGTATTGCAAAGTCCTGCAGATACAAGAACCTGAAGGATATCAACAACTCCATCTCTGAAGTCCTCTTCTTTAAGAGCAACAGAAGGAACATTAGCCATGTCTCCGCCGCCTGCAAAAAGAGCTTTTGCAGCATCCTGAGCTTTCTGAGCTTCCTCTTTTCCATGAACAAGTGATGTGAGCTCGAATGCAAGTATTTCTTTCTTCTCGTTAACTCTTGAAGGATCCCATTTCTCCATCTCAAGAATCTCTTCAATAGGAATAAATGTAAGCATCTTGATGCACTTATCAACGTCTGCATCAGATACATTTCTCCAGTACTGGTAGAAATCGTAAGGTGATGTCTTATTTGGATCAAGCCATACTGCGTTTCCTGCTGTCTTACCCATCTTCTTACCCTGAGAGTCTGTAAGAAGTGTGATTGTCATAGCATGTGCATCTTCACCGAGCTTTCTTCTGATAAGCTCTGTTCCGCCAAGCATGTTGCTCCACTGATCGTCTCCACCAAACTCAAGGTTACAGTTGTATTTCTGGAACATGTAGTAGAAGTCGTATGACTGCATGATCATGTAGTTAAACTCAAGGAATGAAAGACCTTTTTCCATTCTCTGCTTGTAGCACTCAGCTCTGAGCATGTTGTTTACTGAGAAGCATGCACCTACTTCGCGAAGAAGCTCAACATAGTTAAGATTGAGGAGCCAATCTGCGTTGTTTACCATCATAGCTTTGCCTTCACCAAACTCAATGAAGTTCTCCATCTGTTTCTTGAAGCAAGCTGCGTTGTGATCGATATCTTCTCTTGTAAGCATCTTACGCATATCGGTTCTTCCCGAAGGATCACCGATCATTGTTGTACCACCACCGATAAGAGCGATAGGCTTGTTTCCTGCCATCTGAAGTCTCTTCATAAGTGTAAGTGCCATGAAGTGACCTGCTGTAAGTGAATCAGCTGTACAGTCAAATCCAATGTAGAAAGTTGCCTTTCCTTCATTTACAAGATCTCTGATCTTCTCTTCGTCAGTAGTCTGAGCGATGAGGCCTCTGGCCTGCAATTCTTCATAAATCTTCATCTCTTTTCCTCCTGTTTTTCCGATTGCGAAGTATCTCAAAAGAAAAACGCCCTTCACAATCACATCTCTGATTGCGAAGGACGAATAATTCGTGTTACCACCTTCATTCGCATGCAGCTCACACTACACGCCTCAGCAAGTACGGCTCATTACTATCACAAGCGATACTCTTCCGATATAACGGTCAGTCCCGTCAGAGCCTACTACGTATATAACATTCTGCTCTGCAGCTCACGGAGGTATTCATCATCGCCCTTAACTTACGCCTCTCACCACCCGGCAATTCTCTGTTGTCAGCTTGCGAATCTTACTTATTCCGGTCACAGCCTTTTATTCTATACATGAAACAAATTTTAGTTAAAAAATGCTTTTATGTCAAGTATATATATACCTTACCACTCAAGCATGCTGTTCTCAGTTTTCTTATCTCTCATCATAAGATCCTGAACTGCTTCCTGAAGTGACTTTCCGGTAAATAAAATGTCATTTACTGCCGTGATTATCGGCATTTCGACTTCATACTTCTCAGCGAGCTTAAGGGCAGCTTTCGCACTATAAACGCCCTCAACAACCATGTTTACTTCATCCATGGCTTCCTGATAAGACTTACCCTGTCCGATAAGGATACCTGCGCGTCTGTTTCTTGAATGCATTGATGCACATGTAACGATCAGATCTCCGATTCCCGAAAGACCTGAAAAAGTCTCAAATTTACCGCCCATTGCCATTCCAAGTCTTGAAATCTCGGCAATTCCTCTTGTAATGAGCGCAGCCTTTGCATTGTCACCGCAGCCGTAACCGTCAGCGATACCTGCAGCAAGCGCCACCACATTCTTAAGCGCAGCTCCGATCTCGATACCGAGCATATCGGGACTGATATATACTCTGAGGAAGTTATTCATAAATACATTTTGAATGTACTTAGCAATCTCTTTTTCAAAAGCACCGACTACAAGTGTAGTAGGCATGCTCTTTCCGACTTCTTCCGCATGAGAGGGACCTGAAAGAACACATACATTACATCCCGGTATCTCATCGAGAATGACATCGGACATGACCATAAGCGAATCTTCTTCGATTCCTTTACTGCAATTTACGATTATCTGTCTGTGTTCTTCAGTCTCGTTAATGAAAGGCTTCATAAGCCTTATTGTTTCACGCATATGAGCCGAAGGGACAACAACAACGATAATATCCTTATCCTTTACGGCTTCTTCAATATTTGATGTGTATTTAACCGATTCCGGAAGCTTTACGCCGGGAAGTTTCTCCTCGTTTCCGTGATATTCCCTAAGCTTCGCCACTGACGAATCGCTTCTGGACCAGACGGTAACATCATGTCCGTTACCTGCCAATACATAAGAAAGCGCGATACCCCAGCTTCCTGCACCAATTACACCAACTTGTATACCCAAAAAATTTATCCTCCTGATCAGTCGACTTTATTCTTCTTTGAAATATAAGTCTTTCTCTCTGTACCTGAAATAAGCTTCTTGATATTGCCTCTGTGCTGATAAAAAGCAAGCGCGGTAAGAAGCGCAACTATAATATACATTTCATTGAGCTCGCTCTGCGGAAGGTTGCCCAAAAATCCAAGCTGTCCAAATATCACATACTGGATCAAAAAGCATGTATAAAGGCAAAGACTGCTGAGTGATACAAAATGTGTGACATTGAAAGGGCCAAAAAATGCTATCAATCCTACAAGAACGAACTTCCATCCCATGGAAATGATATATCCGGCTGTGCAGGCGATTCCCTTTCCGCCCTTGAATTTAAGGAAGAACGGGAAATCGTGACCAAGTACGGCTCCTGCAGCTGTATAGATCATATAAAAATATCTGCGATCCGGATTGCTTCTGCCAAAAAGGAAATAAGTAAGGATTATGGCAAAGATACATTTGAACATATCTCCAAGCAAAACTACAAGTCCTGCCTTAGCTCCCATAACTCTGAGTGTGTTTGTTGTTCCGGCGTTTTTGCTTCCGACATTTCTGATGTCAACGCCCTTCATTTTCCCGTATAAAACTGCTGTCTGAAACAGGCCGAATACATATCCCACAATCAAACAAACTACTCTTTCCATGTTACTTATCCTCTTTTCTCTCTCTTATAATAAATCTAAGGGGCGTACCCTTAAATCCGAATGCTTCTCGGATCTGATTCTCTATATATCTCGTATAACTAAAGTGCATAAGCTTCTTGTCATTTACGAAGATAACGAAAGTCGGCGGTTTAACCGAAGCCTGAGTGATGTAGTAAAGCTTTAATATCTTACCTTTGTCACTCGGTGGCTGCTGCATTACAACTGCCTGAGTCATAATCTCGTTGAGAACACCCGTAGAAACTCTTAGAGCGTGATTCTCACTTACAATATCTATCATCTCATAGAGTTTAACAAGTCTCTGGCCTGTCTGCGCAGAAATAAAGATAATCTCCGCATAATTCATAAATGCCAGCGTATTTCTGATATTCTTGGTAAATTCCTTAACCGAATGATTGTCCTTTTCGATAAGATCCCATTTATTTACAGCAATGATAACAGCTTTTCCACTCTCATGAGCTATTCCGGCGATCTTCGCATCCTGTTCGGTAACACCGTCCTCGGCGTTGATAACAAGAATGGCTACATCGGCTCTCTCAACGGCTCCGACTGTTCTGACAATCATGTAATGCTCAAGTTCGTCCTTGACCTTACTCTTTCTGCGAAGTCCGGCCGTATCAATAAATGTATATTTCTTGCCGTTGTATTTAACTTCCGTATCAATGGCATCTCTTGTTGTTCCTGCAATATCGGAAACGATAAGTCTGTTCTCCCCGATAAGCTTATTGATAATTGATGATTTTCCTACATTGGGCTTACCGATAATGGCAATCTTGGTAGTATCATCTTCCTCATCATTTGTGGAATCTTTGCTAAAGTGGCTTACAACTTCCTCAAGAAGATCACCTATTCCAAGCTTGTTAACCGCAGAAATAGGGAAAGGCTCACCTATTCCAAGATTATAAAACTCGTATACATCAAGTGAATCCCTGCTATAGCTGTCCACCTTATTTACACACAAAACAACAGGCTTTCCCGATCTTCTGAGCATATCCGCAACCTTGGAATCAGAATCGGTAAGTCCCTGTTTAACATCAACCATAAATACGATAACATCAGCCGTATCTATGGCAATCTGTGCCTGCTCTCTCATCTGTGAGAGAATAATATCCTTTGAATCAGGCTCGATACCACCTGTATCGATAAGAGTAAAGCTATGATTAAGCCACTCTACATCCTGGTAAATTCTGTCTCTTGTAACACCGGGAGTGTCCTGCACTATGGCAATCCTGCTTCCCGCAAGAGCATTAAAGAGTGTTGATTTTCCGACATTTGGTCTTCCGACCACCGCTACTATATTTTTTCTGCTCATGTATTTTCCTTTTTAATATGTATTATCGACCGGAACACCGAATAGTACTGCCGCAAGTTCATGACCGTCGCACTTTGATATCCCAATCTTTATATCAAGCTCTTTTTCTATATCTCCTATCTTAACATCATCAAGGAGATAATCTTCGCCGCTTCTAAGCAGATTCTCGGGAAGGTAAAGCGTTGTTCCAAGTTTCCTGCCTTTAAGCTGCTTTATAATATCCTGTCCGGTAAGAAGTCCCGAAACAGTGATCCTTTCGCCAAAAAACTCATTGACTATCTCATATACGTGAACCTTAAGCCCGGGGCAAACTTCCATCGCTCTTTCAGCAATCTGCTGTATGCATGGATAAACAAGTCTTCCCGTCGCAAGTGAGATTTCTCTTTTTATGGAATTAAGTTCTTCTGCATGGCCGTTTTTAAGTGCGTGAAGCGCCTCTCCGTATTCATCCAGAAGAAGTCTCATCATGCCTACGCCATTCTCATACTGAATATATCCGTCATAGCGCTCGGCCTCAGGAAACTCTCTTCCCGCAAGGAAATACCATTCGTCACTTGCATGGATGAAATGAATGCCGTGCTCATCATACACTTTTTTCTGCCACTTTTCTATCATATCTATGACATTGCAGGCATCTTCCTTCTCAAAAGGCTCAAGAGGGTAAAGACCGTCTCTGTACTTGGACAGCCCGACAGGAACAACCGATACGCTTTGAAGATTCGGAATATATTTCGTAAGATCGGATATTGATCTCTCGAGTTCCGCCCCGTCATTTACGCCCTTGCACAGAACAATCTGACCGTTGAGCTCAATTCCCGTTCCGGGCGCACACAGCCTGTCCACCTTCTTAAGAGCTTCCCCGGCAAATCTGTTTCCGAGCATTTTGCATCTGAGTTCAGGATTGGTTGTCTGAAAAGAAACATTGATGGGCGAAAGATGATACTTAAGGATCCTGTCGATATCCGAATCGGACATATTAGTCAATGTGACGTAATTGCCCTGCAAAAAAGAAAGTCTGGAATCATCATCTTTAAAATATAAAGTATCGCGCATCCCCTTTGGCATCTGATCTATGAAGCAAAAGATACACTTATTGCTGCAAGATCTGTAATTGTCCATGAGCCCGTTATCAAATTCTATTCCGAGATCCTCATCAAATTCTTTGTCAATGTCAAGGATCCACTCCTCTCCATCCGCCTTTTCGATAAGGACTTCCAAATGCTCGTCCTGAACAAGATACTGATAATCAAAAATATCTTTGATCTCCTGATCGTTGATCTTGAGCAATTTGTCACCCGGCTCAATATTAAGTTCTTCGGCAATGCTGCCCTCTTCGACTCTGCCGATAAGGTGCCCTTTTTTTGAAACCATTAAAAAAATAACCTCATATTCTGCAGGATTACCCCAATAAAGTATTATATATGAAATTCCTTGACTTGTCAGTAAGCATAATGATAAAACAATATAGGAAGTTAAATGCTTCAGAAAATACAAACTTCAGATTCCGAAGAAAGGAACAAATATGCCAGATTTTTCTATACTGGAAACATCTATTCCGGTTGCTCCGCTTAATTTGATCGTTATGGACTCAGCAAAAGAGCTGGGAGACAGCGTAGATCATTATATTTCGGAGTTTCGCCACAATCTTTACAAAATGCCTGAGAACGACCCTGCTTTTCACGGATATGTCAAGGACAGCTACAAGATAAACTACTGTCTTAACCGTTTCGGAAGCGGCGAAGCAAAGGCTGCGATCAATGAAAGCGTCCGCGGAAACGACGTGTATATTCTCACTGATATATGCAATTACAGCATTACTTATAAAATGTATGATTACATCAATCACAAATCTCCCGACGATCACTATCAGGATATTAAGAGAGTTATCGGTGCCCTGACAGGCAAGGCCAAAAGAATCAATGTAATCATGCCCTTCTTATATGAAGGAAGACAGCACAAGAGAAACGGCATGGAATCTCTTGATGCGGCTCAGATGTTTAAAGAGCTCTATGACATGGGCATTTCCAATTTCATTACTTTTGATGCTCACGATCCAAGGATTTCCAATTCAAAACCTCTCGGAGGCTTTGATAATTTCCTTGCTTCATATCAGTTCATGAAAGCTTTGCTCTCACATATAGACGATCTTATCGTAGACAAGGATCATCTCACCGTTATCAGCCCTGACGAAGGCGCTCTTGACAGAGCTGTATATTTTGCCAACGTTATCGGTGCTGACACAGGAATGTTCTACAAGAGACGTGACTATGCTCATGTAGTAAACGGAAGCAATCCTATCGTTGCACACGAATTCCTCGGTTCAGACATTTCAGGAAGAGACGTTATCATAATCGATGACATGATCTCATCCGGCTCAAGTATGATAGATACAGCCAAGCAGCTCAAGAACATGGGCGCTAAACGAGTATTCATCTGCACTACATTCGGTCTTTTCACTAACGGAATGGATAAGTTCGATGAAGGCTATGAGAAGAAATACTTCGATGCCGTTATAACAACAAACCTTACATATATGGATCCCGAGATCACAACAAGACCATATCTCTTTGTTGCCGATATGGGCAAGTTCCTCGCTACCATAATTGATTTCCTTAATCATGATGCTACTTTGGCAAGCGTAAATATGCCTACAGACAAGATTCGTGAAATTGTAAACAAGTACAATTCAGGATGCAAGACTCCCGACGAATTGTTCGACTGATCATAAAATGCATAATAAATCTCCGGCTCTTCAATGTTATTTGAAAAGCCGGAGATTTTTGATTCTGTTTAATCTTTTTATTCCATATGCTCAAAAGAAATAACTACCTTGAAAAGGTCTCCGTCAAGCTTTATCTCAAACTCTCCGCCCTGCGCGATAGTCAGGTTCTTTGCTATAGAAAGCCCAAGCCCGCTTCCTTCCGTCGTTCTGGACTCATCACCTCTGATAAATCTCTCGGTAAGTTCATCAACGCCGATATTAAGCTCAGTTTCGGAAATATTCTTTACAGAAAACTCAACTTTCTTTTTCCGATCACCCTCTTTAATATAGACCATATCCATATAAACTCTGGTTCCCGAGAGAGCATATTTGCAAACGTTATTTAAGAGGTTCTCTACAACTCTCCACAAATGTCTTGCATCAGCATTGATGCACATACTCTGCTCTTCATGCTTGAATATCAAAGTTAAGGATTTCGTTTCGAACTTCTCATAAAACTCACCTATAGTCTGATTTATAAACTCGACAAAGTCTATTTTTCCAAGCTGAATGCTTATATTACCCGAACTTATCTTGGACGCCTCAACAAGGTCTTCCGTAAGTTGTTTAAGTTTCTGGGATTTGGACTCCAAAACTTCAACATACTCTTTTACCTTCTCATTATCTATATCTTCCCGTTTGATGAGGTCGACATAATTGATGATGGAAGTAAGCGGTGTCTTAATATCATGTGAGACATTTGTTATAAGATCCGCCTTTAGTTTTTCGTCCTTCATACTGGTATTTACAGCAATCTTAATTCCTTCACCGATTGAATTAACCGCCTCCGCAAGGCTTATATTATCGGAATGAAGTTCGCTTACATCAACTTTGGCACTCACATCGCCCTTTTTGATATTCTCGATAACATGGATAATTCCTTCTCTGTCAAAGTTCTGCCTGTATAGATATAGTCCTACCAAAGTATCCAAAAATCCGGCAATAACAATGCCGAGAATCCCTATCTTAAACAGCAGGAAATTCATGACCACAAAAAGAACATACGGAATCCAGGTCCTTACGATCACGCTTGTGTTATTTGTGGTATTTAATATCATTTTTCTGAAAAGGGCAACTATCTTCTTAAGTACACTGTCTTCCCATAAAACGGTATCTTTTCCCTTCTGCACCAGTCCGTAAACAAGTGATAAAAGGCCGATATCGATAACAACCGAAGATATGATTCCATAATACGGAAAAAGAACGTGCCTTAATATCCTTCCGAAATTCACATGCCAGACATTGATCACAATGCCGACAATAACAAACGGAACAGCCATTATCGCCATACACAGGATTATCAAAAGCTCTGTGCCTATTCTCTTATGATTGCAATCTGCGTTTTCTCTCACAGGAATCTTTACGATATATACAGTGAAAAGAATCAAATATAAAAGTACCGCCAAGCCGCATACAATATAGAGCTGGCTGCGATAAGGCATATACTTTGAAAAGCTGGCTTTTCCCTTGGAAAAGTCATCCGATGCAGGATATCCCTTGGTATCAACGGCAATATATACTTTAATCTGATCGGGATATGCATAACTGTATGTCTTAATCACAGATCTGACGGTATTTTCATTTATGAGCGTATTTGTATCATACATAAGCTCATAGGGACAATAATAGATATACTTTCCATACTTCTTGAATCTCTCAAGAACATCCACTCCCGGAATCTCTTCCTTAAGGTCTTCGACATTGGTATATACTTCAGTCTTGCCGTTTATCATCCTCGTAATGTAATATCTGAGATTGGAATTCTGATAGCTGTAATAATTTATAAGCTTGCTGTACTCCGTAAAGTTAAATACAAGATTATTTGCCGATTCATCGACATAAGACGCCAAAAGATTGTAATCTTCCCAGGTCGAAACAAGATTCTGAATCTCCTTACCGTCAGTGGTCTTATATCTAGTCGTAAGAATATTATATTCGCCGCCTTCCGGATCCGTACTTGCAGAAATAGGAAACGTAAAGCTGTTGTCATCAAGCTGGGAGCTCAGATATGAATTCATACCTCCCGAGATCGCATTGTTGTTAAGATGCGTATATGTCGTAGTTCTGCTAAGAAACGCCTTACTGTCTTCCGGGGTGAACTTCATCTTTTTATATTCAAATCCGCTTTTTCCCCAGTTTAAAAGATCCGAAAGATAGTAATTTGCCGTGATATAATCTCCGGGAAGAACGCTCCCCTTACTCACATATGCAGTAACATCGATAACTTTCTTGCCGTCATACTGTCCCTTTGTTTCAAGCTGCGTCCTTTCCGCAACAAGCCTGAACACATTGGACATATTGTTTCCAAAGATATTATTAAAAAGATATGATTCCTCATAACTTCTACTTCTGTCAGATTCATAGAGATTGTAAGAAATATCTTTTCCCGCACTATTAATAACAACGCTTGTTCCCACAACCGCAGAAATCACAATAAAAACAACAAAGGCAGCCAATATATGTTGAAAAATGCGTATCATCACGCTATATTTAAAGCCTTGTTTCTTCATATATTTTCATCCTCAACCTTGTATCCGACACCCCAGACAACTTTAAGGAATTTTGGATCCTTGGGATTGATCTCAATTTTTTCACGAATATGTCTGATATGAACGGCTATTGTATTGTCCGCACATACCGCAGAATCATGCCATATCTGCTCATATATCTGATTGATTGAATATACTTTTCCTTTATTTTTTACAAGAAACGCAAGAATATTGTACTCAATAGGTGTAAGCCTTATGCTCTCGCCGTAAACGAAACACTCCTTTGAATTATCATCAATAACAAGTCCGCCTGAGGAATAGACATTCTCTTTTTCTTCCATACGTCCAAGAGACACGTATCTTCTGATATTCGATTTGACTCTTGCAACAAGTTCAAGCGGATTAAACGGCTTGGAAACATAATCGTCCGCACCGATATTAAGACCGAGTATCTTATCGGAGTCCTCACTTTTGGCAGAAAGAAAAATTACGGGTATGGTACTGAATTTCCTAAGTTCCTTCACAAAATGTATTCCGTCCATTCTCGGCATCATGATATCAACGATTGCAAGCTGTATCTCAGCTTTCTTCATGGCTTCTATCGCCTCTATTCCGTCATATGCCTTGTAGACTCTGAATCCTTCCTGTTCAAGATAGATCTCAATGGCATCTACTATTTCTTTATCATCATCACATACTAAAATGTTTTCCATATTAACCTCACAAAATCAATCCAAATCATCCTTAAGTGACAAAAACGCACACAGATTTCCCCTGTTATCCTTGTGTACCCTATGTGAGAACAAAAGATCCGGATTACATCTGGTACAGATATCTGTAATAAGAATATTCTCAGCTTTTACACCGCTCTTAATAAGTGTATATCTTATCGCATTCCACAGATACAGCCTGAATTTCCCATTGGGATATGGAACGAGTATATTTTCTCTTTCAAGCTCTTCCTGCGTGTAATTTTCAGCAAATTCATCGGCAACGTCTCCACCGATTTCGTAGCACTCACCGCATATTGAAGGGCCTACCGCACAGATAAGGTCTTTGGGATCAGTTCCGTATTCTTTTGTCATTGCTTCAATTGTCCTTGCCGAGATCTCACCCTTAGTGCCTTTCCAGCCCGAATGTGAAAGGCCGATAGCTCTTTTGACCGGATCTATAAAAAATACCGGCGGACAATCGGCGTGGAAGGTTGACAGAATAATTCCGGGAATATTGGTTATAAGTCCGTCTATATCCGTATAGTCGCGAAGCTTAGCAGGGCCTTTGCCTCTGTCTTCTTCCGTAACCTTCATAACATTGACCGTATGTGTCTGGAATGTGCAGACGAAATCGTCGAGCTTTCTTCCGTGCCCCAGAACATCGGATATTCTCCTGTAATTTTCATCCACGGCTTCTTTTTCATCTCCGCGGGTATAACTTAGATTCATTTCGGAAAAGCAGCCTTTCGAAACTCCTCCGAGCCTTGTACTAAAGAGATGGTCTACAATCCCAAGTTCTTCTATTTTCGGAAAAACAAGGTAGTGAACACCTTTGTTTTCTCTAAGTTCCATTGTCTTTTCATTGCCGCATCTCTTGATGTCTATATATCTGATCATTTATTTCTCCATATCACAAAACATATTCAAAAGCATTTTTTAGCCATTTTACAATACACATTCCATTTTCGGAAGCATTGACCGCAATTACATCATACCTCATTGGCGTATCAAAATCTCCTCCATTCATGCGGATATATACTTTAGAAGCTTTACAAACGGCCTTTTGCTTGGCAAAGCCTACTGCCTCAAGCGCATCTCCGTATTTATCCCCGGCCCTGTATTTTACTTCAACAAAGCAAAGATATTCGCCGTCTCTTGCGATAATGTCTATCTCGCCCTGTCTTGACCTGTAATTTCTCTTTATGATCTTGCCGCCGTTATTTCTGATATATTCAGCAGCGATATCTTCATAAAAAGTTCCTACATCTCTTTTATTCATCTTCTGGTCTTATCCTTTGCCTTTATCTTATCCATCGCATCTACAAAGACAAGGACCTCCGCTACAACTTCATATAATTCAGGCGGGATCATCTCACCGATCTCAAGCTTTGAAAGTGTATCCGCAAGCTTACTGTCCTCATGCACGGGAATCTTATTTTCCTGCGCCTGTTCGATAATTTTCTCGGCAAGCGCGCCTTTTCCGGAAGCAAGTACTACGGGCGCCCCGTTCTCATTCGGATCGTATCCGAGAGCAACCGCGGTCTTTATTTTTTTGTCCTGATCTTTTTCTGCCATCGCTATGCCCTCGCATCAAATGAAGCTGTTGAGATAACAGACATCTTATTAATGTCAAACATCTCATCAACAGCCATATCGCCTTCATCTTTATCATCATGTAGCATCATCCTGGCTTGCATGGTATATCCGCGCTTTTCAAGCCTTTCGTTCAGGATATGTATATTGTCATTTATAAGATCTAATATTTCATCGTCCATAACATAAAAGTTAGTGGAAACCTTATTTTCCTTCATCTTAACAAACACGTCAACAGGTCCCAGATTATCCATGTCAAGATGAAGAACAGCGCTTACAGAGCCGTCTTCGCTTATTCTTTTATTCTTGTTTCTATAAACATACAGATCGCCGTGAGCTTCCTGACCGCTCATCTGAAGCGGAAGCTGAACATACTGAAAAATCTGATTAAGCTGATTCATGAAATCAAGATTGTTCTGCATATTATTGACGGTATTCCCAAGCTTTGAGTCTGCACCGAGCGTATTATTTATGGTATCTGCCATGCTCTTAAGCTGACTTCCGAGTCTTTGATAAAGCGCAGTTACATTATCCTTCTTTTCAACATCACCGGGCTTAAGAAGCCACTCATCCAAAACGCCATTCTTTAATATCTTCCCAAACTCTTTATGTGAAAAAAGATCCTTTAATAAATTCTTCGTTTCATCAGACATATTCTCGGTATCAGACAGCATTAGCGAAAGTTCTTTCAGCAGATCTTTTCCGTCAAACTTAGCTCCGCTGTCTTCCTTTGACGCTGCTAATATATACTTCTCCGTCACTTCGGGAGAAATATTTAGTGCTTTCATTTTATCGGCAAACTCCGCCTTTGAAGGATCTTTTAGGACTTCATTCGCTATCTGCCCATCAGCATCTTTGTCTGCAACAGTTTTTTCAGCTGTTCCCTGAAGGTTATTGTCAAAAGCTTTGTTTATTGCGGTTTCATCATCATTTTGCAATGCCCCTGAGACTTCTAAGCCGCCACCACCTTGAGCCGCCTTATCAGAAACTACAGCCTCATTTAATGTACCCTCTTCCACAGCAGCCGCATCAGGAGATCCCGCTGAAACAAATTCGTCAATAACTCCCTTGTAAAGAGATAATGCCTGATCTGTCTTCCCCTCCGCCGCAAGTGCATTAAACGCCTGTGGAAGCTCATCAGCAAACTCCTGCATTTCATTTATGACCTGATGCTCATAATTCTTGTAATTTTCAAACTGTGAAATGTTATTTTCGGTAATTGGAATATTAAGACTCTTCATCTCAACAAGTGTTGAAATAGAAGCATTCTGAAAAGAAGAAACAACATTATTCATATCACGGAGCGCATCCCTATTGATTGGAAGCCCCGATTTCATCATGCTTTCAACCATAGCCACACTGTCATTGGTGATTGCTATGCCTGCAGCATTTAATGCTTTCTCAGTACTTAAAGAAACTGCTGTATTTTCAAAAAGAGGCGTAAGAGAAACACCGTTTTGAGACAGGGACTTCACTGCAAAATTCAAAGTCTGCCCCTGCCTAAGACCCATTTCATCGGAAAGTTTGGCATGGATGACACTGTCACCCAGACTGATATTGGCATATCTTGCGCCATCTTCTTCCGAAACAGACACAACAGTGCCCTGAATACTGTCGCCTGCCTTAAGCTCTAAAGCTTTACTTTCGGCAGACTGTATCTTGGTCTGAACGCCCTCAACGGTAATGGTTGTATTTGATTGTGATACGTTTAAGACACCACTCATATAAAATTCCCTATAAAAGATCTGCGATGAATGGGACAAGGACCGTATTTTTTGATAGCATCAATATGCTCTTTGCTTCCGTAGCCTTTATTCGAATCAAAGCCATACTCAGGATATTCCTCCGCGTACTGCTTCATGACTCTGTCTCTCGTAACCTTGGCAATGATACTTGCAGCTGCAATTGACGCACTCTTCGCATCTCCTTTTATAATAGAGATCTGCTTATACTCATCAAGCTGAGGAATATGCACGGCATCTATCAAAAGAGCTCCCGGCTTAACTGAAAGCTCCGAAACCGCCATAGTCATCGCTTCATAAGTAGCCTGTAAGATATTTATCTCATCTATCCTCTTTTCGGTTACATGTCCTATACCTACCGCTACAGCTTTTTCCATTATTTCAGAGTATAACTCTTCTCTCTTTTTTTCGGATAATTTCTTGGAATCATTAATATATAAAATATCAACATCCTCGGGAAGAATTACTGCCGCAGCATATACAGGTCCCGCAAGCGGGCCCCTTCCGACCTCATCGATTCCACAGAGAAGCCCGAACTGTCTGTTCTCATCTTCATACTTTCGCATTTCCTTAAGTCTGACTAGTTCTTTCTCTATAGAAGCAATGCGTTTTCCTGCCGTTTCAACGAGTTTGCGTACTCCGGCTCTCTCATCACTTTCATACTGCGCTATAAAATTCTTTAACTCATCCGCTGTAACAGATTCATTTAAAATACTTTTTATCTCACTAAGGGATTGCATCAATCTACTCCCCCGATACTGCTAAACGGGAAGATCCTGAAGATAACTCTTCCAAGGAACTCCTTCTTGTGAATATTTCCGACAGACTCATCACGGCTGTCCATGCTGTGATTTCTGTTATCACCCATTACAAAATATTCATCATCACCCAAAACAACATCCGTGATTGCTCTTCCTGGATCTTCTATAGTATCATTTCCGTAATCCTCATCAAGCTGCTCGCCATTAATGAAGATATTTCCATAATCATCGATTCTGACTGTCTCTCCCGGAAGTCCGATGATTCTCTTAACAAAAAACTCTTTCTCGCCATGCTCGTATGGAAATACGATTATATCAAATCTCTTGGGCGCACTGAATCTGTAGGAAACCTTCTCAATAATAAGACTGTCTCCGTCATGCAATGTTGATTCCATAGATCGTCCGACAACTCGAGTTCTCTGTGCAACAAATGTAATAAACAAAAATGTGAGTATAAATACAACCGCAAGATACAGTGCTGTACTTAATACTTCTTTTAATACCTTATTCATTTCCCCTAGTCCCACTCCTTAAAAATTATTGTTACGGTCTTTCAAGTGATATTCTGCCAAGCTTTCCGTTTCTGAAATCATCAAGCAAAAGAGCTGCTGCTCTGTTGATGTCAGGTTCAGCCCCCTGCTTAAAGCATTTTCTGTTTACGGCTATAGCAGATAAAATCGCGCTGTAATGAGTTGCATATTGCTCATTTTCAAGCTCTTCAACCTGTTCATCCGTAATACCGTACTTGTCGGGAATTGCATTCTTATAATTTACTTCAAGGATCTTAATAAGTTCGCATGCGAGCTCGCAAACATCAAGATTCTCATCATTCATAGAACCTATAAGAGCAAGATGAAGACCCACGGTCTCATCCTCAAACTTAGGCCACAAAATTCCCGGAGTGTCGAGAAGCTGCATATTCTTACCAAGAGAGATCCACTGCTTGCCCTTAGTAACACCGGGTTTATTTCCGGTCTTGGCAGACGCTCTTCCGGCAAGTTTATTTATAAAAGTCGACTTGCCAACATTTGGAATTCCGGCAACCATCGCTCTGATTGGTCTTCCGACAATCCCACGCTTCTTATCTCTCTCTATTTTCTCGGCACATGCTTTCTGCACGAGATCTTTTACCTTAGACGCTTCATTTCCCGTCTTGGAGTTCATCTCCATAACGAAAGTCTTGCCATCACTGAAATACTCCTGCCACTTTTTGGTAACAGAAGGATCCGCAAGATCTGATTTATTCAATATAACAAGTCTGTACTTGTTTTTACCAAGTTCATCTATATCGGGGTTTCTTCCTGATGCAGGTATTCTGGCATCTGTAAGCTCTATGATAATATCAATAAGTTTGATGTTTTCCTGCATCATCCTTATAGCCTTTGTCATATGCCCCGGGTACCACTGATAATTCATATATTCACCATTTTTTTATTTAATTTATGAAGCCGCCGGATTTGTCATTAAACTTAATCTTATACCATGCTTTTCCTACGATCATATTATCTTTAACGATTCCGATATCTGCGCTTCTGGAGTCTTCACTGCCGTTTCGGTTATCCCCGAGAACAAAGTATTCTCCTCTTTCGAGTTTGATCACGTTCTCCGCGATACCTCCATCCTCCATTTTATCATATAAACCGTTCTTATCTTCCTGAACTTTTCCGTTTATATAAAGTTCTCCGTCAACAATCTGTACTTTATCACCGGAAACAGCCACAACACGCTTAACATAGAAATGAGAATTCGTATTGCCGTTCGGTAAAAAAACTATTATATCATTTTTCCTGGGGCCGAAAATCTTAAATGCGATTCTGTCCACAAGAACTCCCTGTCCGTTAGCAATTGTCGGCTCCATTGAATCTCCGACATTTCCGACTCTCGTGCCATATAAGTGGACAATTACAAAAGCAATAAGAATAGCCAGGCATGTTATACATATCCAAGACAATATCTCTTTTAACAGCTTGGGAGTAATAACTCTTTTTTTCTGGTAAAAAGAAAGGGTTCGTCTTTTTCGAAACATATATGATCCTCATCGTGCGTAAAAATGAAAAAGGCAATTACCACTAAAGTAACTGCCTTTCCTAACAAATTATCTGGTAACAAGTTCCTTAACCTTAGCCTTCTTACCTGTAAGACCCTTAAGGTAGTTAAGCTTAGCTCTTCTAACCTTACCTCTTCTAACAACCTCTACCTTCTCAACGATAGGTGAGTGAAGGGGCCATGTCTTCTCAACACCAACACCGTAAGACTCTTTTCTTACTGTGAATGTTGTACGATTGCTTCCGCCCTGGATTTTCTTAACAGTTCCTTCGAAAACCTGAACTCTTTCACGGTTTCCTTCCTTGATCTTAGCGTGTACTCTTACAGTATCACCTGTGTGGAACTGAGGCGCATTGGCATTCAGCTGCTCTTTCTCGAGCTCTTCGATAATTGTACTCATATCTTTTCTCCTATCAAATGGACGTTCTTAATACAAAATAGCATAGTAACAGAGGACCGTCTGATTTTCATAACGCAGAATATAATAACATGAAATCATCGGAAAAGTCAACCAAAAAGATCTTTAGGCCCGAATCTTTCGGGCAAAATCTCGGGTAAAGTATACACTTTGTAGTCATCCTCTGATTTTGCGATTATTATATTGAAATCATCGTCGCAGAATTCACTCATAACCTGTCTGCAAACACCACAAGGAAAGCAATACTCAAGTTCGTCCGAATCAGCATGACCACCCATGATGACTATAGCTGTAAATTCTCTGACGTTTTCACTGACAGCTTTGAAAAATGCCGTTCTCTCAGCGCATATAGTTGGTGTATACGAGGCATTTTCTATATTACATCCCGTATATACTTTTCCGTTCTTGGCAAGCAATGCCGCTCCGACATTAAACTTAGAGTAAGGAGTATATGAAATCTTCCTCATTCCCGCCGCCTTGGAAATCAAATCTTTTATAATCTTCTCATCCATAAACAGTTCATCCTATTATCTCGAGCCCTTATCGTAAGGAATACCCTCTGCCTTAGGTGCACGAGAATTAGCTGATGTAAATGCAAGAACAATAAGTGAAATAATATATGGCATCATGTTGTATACAGATCCGGGTATATTGAGTGCTGCAAGGAAATCAAAGCCTGAATATACATTGGAAAGTGCTCTGAAAAATCCGAACAACAATGCTGCAAGTCCGATATTAATAGGCTTCCACTGACCGAAGATCATAACCGCAAGAGCAAGGAAACCAAAACCTGCAACTCCGTTCTCAAACTTCCACTCACTTACGCCGGCTGTAATATAAACGATTCCACCGACACCAGCAAGCATTCCTGAAATAAGGACACCTGCCCAGCGCATCTTATAAACATTGATACCCACACTGTCAGCAGCCTGAGGATGCTCACCGCAAGCCATAAGTCTGAGACCGAATCTTGTCTTATAAAGAACTACATATGCACATACAAGTGCTATAAAAGCTACAAGCATGAACCAGTTAAACTGGAACTTTCCGATATTGACAACAAGCGCTTTCTTTGCGGCAACATACTGAACGGTCGAAGAAACATTATTGGGATCTTCGGCAATATTGATTGTCTTTGCAATAACAGTTGCAGCAGCTGCAGCAAGCAGGTTAAGCGCTGTTCCTACAAGAGTCTGATCAGCTTTAAAATTGATGCAGGCAAATGCAAGAAGCATCGAATAAACAACACCGCAAACTATTGAAACAACAAGTACAGCAAGAACAATAAGTAATGAAGGAAGCGATGAATTGATGTACTTAAGTGTAAGCGCTCCTCCAAGTGCTCCCATAACCATGATTCCTTCAAGCCCAAGGTTTATAACACCTGAATGTTCAGAAAAACATCCACCGAGAGCTACGAGTATCAAAACCGAGGCAAACAAAAGTGTATATTGAAGAAGTAATACCATTATTTGTTACCTCCTTCTGCATTATTCTTTTTATTTTTTATCCTGCTGTTAAGGAAGAACTTAAAGAAAAGTACAAAACCGCAGAGATAAATGATGATTGCTGATATAAAATCAGAAATCTGTGAAGGATATACATTCTTATCAAGATAAGATCCTCCACTTGTGATGTGCTGGATAAAGTACGAAGCAAAAATTGTTCCTATAGGATCAAGTCCTCCAAGGAACGTAGCTGCGATACCGTTAAAGCCCATTCCGGGAACAGATGACTGTGTTACAGACCACTGCTCATATCCTGTAAGGAAAAGAAATGCTGCACCGATTCCCGCAAGTGCACCACCGATAAAAAGTGTCAAAATTATATTTCTCTTCTCTTTCATACCGCTGTATTTTGCGGCATCCTTGGCAATTCCGGTAGCCTTGATCTCATAACCGAAAACAGTCATTGAAAGAACAACCTTTATAAGGATTGCAATAATAACAGCAAGCGGAATAGCTATAGTAACATACTTATTGTTTGAAAAGAGCTTCTGAAGTCCGAGCGAAGGCAAAACAGCGGCCGCGTTGGTCTTCTCAAGTGAAACCGTATAAGGGCTCGCAGACTCTTTTACACTGCTAAGGATCATGTTCACTGTATAAAGTCCGATCCAGTTAAGCATGATTCCTGAAATAACCTCATTAACATTGAGATATGCCTTAAGGAAACCTACAGCAACACCGAAGAGACCTCCTGCGATAAAAGCTGCAACAAGGCATAAATACCAGGGCATACCAAGCTTAAGTGCGCAGAAAAGTGAAGCTCCCGCGCCGGCAACATACTGTCCTGCCGCACCAATATTGAAAAGGCCGGCCTGATAACAGAACTGAATTGAAAGAGCACACATAAGAAGAGGTGCTGCCTTAACCAATGTATTTCCGCAATACTTAAGCGCTGCCGCTTTTGACGGATATGTGAAATAGTTCTTGATGATAGTAATAATAGCTTCCGTAGCACCTTCCGCATTGATCAAAAGAAGTGCTATATAACCGATAAACAGACCGACTACTATACAAAGAAGTGATGCAATTATTGATTGAACAGCAGGCTTAGCCAAAATGCTTTCTTTTTCTGCCGTTGTTTTGTTCACCTGTGCTGACATTATGCACCTACCTCCTTTCTCTTAGCTCCTGCCATGTAAAGTCCGAGTTCCTCGGGAGTGGTCGTCTTAGGATCAAACTCACCCACAAGCTCACCCTCATACATAACAAGTATTCTGTCTGAAATGCTCATAACTTCTTCAAGCTCGAGCGAAACAAGAAGAACCGCATGGCCTTCATCTCTGCGTGCAATAAGCTGTCTGTGAATATATTCGATAGCACCTACGTCCAAACCTCTTGTGGGCTGAACCGCAATAAGCAGATTGGGATCTTTGTCAATCTCTCTGGCAATTATAGCCTTCTGCTGGTTACCGCCGGACATACTTCTTGATATCGTATCGGCACCCTGGCTTGAACGAATATCATACTGCTCTATAAGCTTGTCGGCATACTTTTTGATCTCGCCCTTCTTGAGGAAGCCTGCCTTTGAGCTGAATTCAGGCTCAAAATATCTCTGGAGAACAAGATTATATGCAAGAGAATAATCCAGAACAAGACCATGTTTGTGTCTGTCTTCCGGAATATGGCTCATTCCGCTTGTAGAGCGCTCTCTGATAGAAGCATGAGTAATATCTTTTCCCGAAAGCTCAATCTTACCGGATGTGATATTCTCAAGTCCCGAAAGTCCGTAAACAAGCTCAGTCTGACCGTTTCCATCGATTCCGGCAATACAAACGATCTCACCTTCTCTGACATCAAAAGAAACGTTTTTAACAGCATTATTGTGATGAAGCTTGGAAGGGACAGTCATGTTCTCGACATGGAGAATAACATTGCCGGGAGTCTTGTCTTCCTTGGTAGCAACAAGCTGTACATCACGACCGATCATCATTCTGGAAAGCTCTTCCTGACTGGTCTCTGAAATATTAACAGTACCGATGTATTTTCCTCTTCTCAAAACGCTGCATCTGTCTGCAACAGACATAATCTCGGCAAGCTTATGAGAAATAAAGAGAATTGACTTGCCCTCTTTTGCCAGATTCTTCATAATCTGCATAAGCTCATCAATCTCTGCGGGTGTAAGGACTGCAGTAGGCTCATCAAAGATAAGTATCTCATTATCTCTGTAAAGCATCTTGAGGATTTCCGTTCTCTGCTGCATACCAACAGTAATATCCTCAATCTTTGCATCGGGGTCTACTTTAAGTCCATACTTTTCTGAAAGCTCAGTTATCTTCTTTCTTGCAACATCCTTCTGCAATAAGCCGTTCTTAACCGTCTCAACACCGAGAATGATATTATCAAGAACAGAAAAACACTGAACAAGTTTAAAGTGCTGATGAACCATTCCTATACCAAGATCGTTGGCATCATTGGGATTGTTTATCTGCACTTCCTTTCCATCTTTTTTTATCACGCCTTCTTCAGCCTGATACAAGCCAAAAAGCACACTCATAAGCGTAGATTTACCGGCTCCGTTTTCACCCAAAAGAGCATGTATCTCGCCTTTTTTAAGCTGAATAGTAACGTTGTCATTAGCGATAATACCCGGGAAACGTTTTGTTATGCCTAGCATCTCAATAGCATATTCGCTGTTATCTGCCACTTTTGTCTCCTCCATATAAATTCTGAATCTCCTATAAAATTATAACCATTAAACTGGTGAAAAGGACCGGAAGACTATGAATCCGCCGGTCCCTATCAGCATAAAAGCTGTAATAAGCAAAATTACTTAATGTTACCCTGGAAGTTAATCTTTACGTTATCAGCAGAAGGCTTCTCAGCTTCTGAATCGTTTGATACTTTGATTGCTCCGCTTGCAAGATCTGCAACAAGCTTGAGATAATCATCCTTTGTAAATGTATCATTCCATACAGTTGTGTCCTCAGGAAGTCCTACATAGTTAAGAGATGTATCCTCGCCTGATACGATACCAAGGTTTGAAATCTTTCCAGCATAATCATCCCACTGTCCGTCTCTGATAGCTGAAAGAAGTGTGTTTACAGTAGCCTTAAGGCCCTTCATAGCAGAAGTAACAGTGATTCCCTTGCCATACTGTCCATCGATTGTAGCAGCCTGGTCAACGTCTACACCGATAACTTTTCCGTCTACCTTTGCAGCAGCCTCAGCAGCAGATGTAAAGATACCGCCACCGCAAGCGAATACAACTTCTGTGCCGCCCTGATACCATGTATCCATAGCTGCTGTGATATCAGCATCACCGTAGAACTGGTTACCGTAAGCATAGTTGAGCTCAACACTTGCGCCTGTCTCTTTTGCAGCAGCATCAGCACCCTGAACGAATCCGTATCCATAACGGATAACTGCGGGAACTGCCATACCACCAAGGAATCCAAGCTTTGTGAATCCCATCTTTACTGCAGCATATCCTGCCATGTATCCGGGAAGCTCTTCCTGGTATACAGCAGAGAATACGTTAGGATATGTCTCGTTGTTGAAATCAGAAGTCTCGCCCTCAAGGTCAAACTCAGAAACGTCAAGAGCAACGAACTTAACTTCAGGATATGTCACTGCTGTTTCTGTAATAGCCTCAGCAAAAGCATAACCGGGCATTACTACTACATTATATCCGTCAGCTACAGCCTTATCGATCATCGCAACTCTCTCAGCTGTTGAATCACCTTCAGGCTTGTAATATGTGAAATCAATCTTGTTCTCATTACAGAAAGTCTGACAAGCTTCATATGTTGACTGGTTGAAAGACTGGTCTGTGATATCGCCGTAATCTGTTACCATAGCAACTTTGAAATCAGCAGTAGCTTCTGTTGTATCATCGCCATCTGCTTTAGCTTCAGAAGAAGCGCCGGCTGTTGCACCGTCATTGGCAGGTGCTTTAGAACCGCAACCTACAAGAGAAAATACCATTGTTGCAGCCATCATTACTGCAAAAATTCTTTTTTTCATAATTATCCTCCATTGTTTATGATGAAAAAAATGTATTATAAAACCTTATCTGGTTTTATCCAAAGCAATCAGGCTCTTTACCGCCTCAATAGTTGTCTTATAGACAATTTCCATATCATGAGCCTGCGGATTTGAAAGTCCCTTCTTGGCTCTTTCCTGATTAGCCACAACCAAAAGAACTGCTCCTGTTCTGGCTCTCAAATAATTACCCACAATAAACAATGTTGAAGACTCCATCTCGGAACAAAGCGCACCGCACTTGATCCAGGCGTCCCATTTATACAACAATTCCTGTCCGACCGGTTTAGTCTCAGGTTCATGTTGCCCAAAGAAAGAATCCTTGCACTGTGCAACACCTACATGATACTTTGCACCGGCTTTTTTGGCTCCGTCAACCAATGCAGAAACAACATCAAAATCAGCAACGGCAGGATACTCTATAGGAGCATACTCCTTAGAAGTTCCTTCCGCTCTTATTGCGCCGTTTGCAATTACGATATCTCCTCCGATAACATCATCCTGCATTCCGCCTGAAGTGCCCATTCTGATAAAGGTATCAGCACCGCACTTGTAAAGCTCTTCAATTGCAATAGCCGTTGAAGCGCCTCCGATACCGTGTGACATTACTGTAACTTTCTCGCCGCACAATGTACCTGTATATGTATTATATTCTCTGTTATATGCAATAAACTTAGGATTGTCAAAAAGCTTTGAAATAGATTCACATCTTCCGGGATCACCGGTTAGTATCACATACCTGCCGACATCACCTTTTTTGACGTGCGTATGATATTGATAACCTGCACCTTCAGTATAATCAACCATAAAAATATTTCCTCAAATTAAATATAGTGCCAGAAAAATTAAATCACAAAATAATTATAGAGCATTATTTTAAAAAAGTCACCAAATATAAAATAGTTAAAATAATCCTTCCATTACGTGAATCACAATCCTGTTATTCTTGATATCAATCTCTTTGACACAGTCCTTTATAACCGGGATATAGACCTTTTCACCGCCATCTTCGGGATCCATTTCATATACATCATTTGCACCTGTCTGAATGACATCCGAAAGAACTCCGAGTTTCTTTTCGTCCTCATCAACAATATCAAGCCCGATAAGATCTGCAACGTAATATTCACCGGGCGCAAGTTTGATCGCATCTTCTCTCAAAATAGTAAGCTCGCATCCGCGAAATTTTTCCACGTCATTTATATTATCAAATTGCTTGAACTTAACAATGACAAATTTCTTAAAAAATCTGGCACTCTGCACATCAAGTTCAAGCTGCTCGCCTCTGTTTGTATGCAGCGTTACCTTTTTAAGTTTTTTAAATCTGTTTGGATCTTCGGTGGTGGGAAAAACATTCACTTCACCGTGAAGGCCATGTGTCGAAGCAATAACTCCTACCTGAAATCTGTCTGTCATATATTATCTCCACTATTCTCAGAATCTTTGTTTTCTTCGGTATTTATCTGAACTTCTGAACTTTTCCTGCGTCTTTTCTTTTTCTTCTCAACGGGAGGATTTTCAGCCAGCCATTTCTCATAAAGGTCGGGGCGTCTTTCTTTTGTCCTTAATATAGACTGTTCAAGTCTCCACTCATCAACCTTCTTATGGTCACCCGACAACAATATCGGGGGAACTTTTTTACCCATCCACTCTTCAGGTCTTGAATACTGGGGATACTCCAAAAGATTATTGTTAAAACTGTCAGTCATCGCTGACTCATCATTATTGAGCACTCCGGGAACAAATCTGGAAATCGCATCGATCATTACCATCGCAGGCAGCTCACCGCCCGTAAGCACGTAATCACCGATAGAAATATAATCCGTCACTATTTCTTCGAGAACTCTCTCATCGACACCTTCATAGTGTCCGCACAAAAATACAAGATTTTCTTCCTTGGCAAGTTCTGTCACAATCTCCTGATTGAACACCTTGCCCTGAGGAGTTACGTAAATGACTCTGGGAGCCTTGCCGTTCTCTGCCTCAATCTTGTTCTTAATATCTATATAGCAATCATAGATAGGCTGCGCCTGCATAAGCATGCCCGCACCGCCCCCGTATGTATAATCGTCAACTTTATGATGTTTGGTATCGTTTGAATAATCCCTGATATTAACGGCATTAAGACTAATAAGCCCTTTTTCCTTTGCTCTTCCTATAATGCTTGAAGAAAGGCAATCCGTTATCATCTCGGGAAACAATGTCATAACATGAAAATTCATAGTCATCCCAATAAATAGAAATTTGATTAGATAATTTGTTTTTATTTTAGAACAAAAAAGAGCCGAATAGAATAATCTTTCTCCTATTCGGCTCAAAAATTACGGCATTCTTAGACGATTTCTACATCAACCTTGAGATTTTCTCTGGTTGAAGCCGCCTTAACAACAGAACGTATAGCCTTAGCGATACGGCCCTGTTTGCCAATTACCTTGCCCATGTCTGAAGGTGCAACATGAAGCTCGATCATGATATTGCGCCCGTCTTTCTTTTCAGAAACTACAACTTCACTCGGATTATCAACAAGCGCTTTTGCGATTACTTCGACTAACTCTTTCATTGTTTATCCTCCGGCACAAGTAATTTCACGTTCGGTAAGTATGAGATGATTGCTCAATTCAAACAATCATACATCATAGAACTTACTTGCTGATTCCTGCCTGTCTAAACAACTTAGCTACAGACTCTGTAGGCTGAGCACCGTTAGCGATCCACTTCTTAGCAAGCTCCTCGTTAACCTTTACTGTGCTGGGATCTGTGTTAGGATCATAAGTTCCGATCTCCTCAATGAACTTACCCTGTACAGGGAACTTTGAATCAGAAACGATAATTCTGTAGAAAGGAACCTTCTTCTTACCAATTCTCTTCAATCTGATCTTTACTGCCATTTTAAACGTCCTCCGTTAAATAATAATAAATTAATATTGTTTTTATATGTATAAGACAGCTGCTAGCTGTATGACATATCAAAAGAATCTGTTTTTGCCGAATCCGCCGAGACCACCGAATTTACCAAAGCCGCCTCTCTTGCCGCCCATGAGTCCCGGCATCTGCTTCATCATCTTCTGCATCTGCTCAAACTGCTTGATGAACCTGTTTACATCGGCGATGTCATTTCCGGAACCCTTAGCGATTCTAAACTTTCTCTGAGGGTTCATAAGCTTGGGATTTCTTCTCTCTTCCGGTGTCATGGAAAGAACGATTGCTTCCATCTTTGCAAGTTTCTTCTCATCAGGAAGCTGATCATCACTGATCTTGCCCATTCCGGGAAGCATTCCCATTATAGAAGCAAAGCCGCCCATATTGCGCATCTGCTTCATACTCTCGAGATACATCTCGAAATCAATCTTGCCCTTCTTCATCTTGGATGCCATCTCTTTGTCTTTTTCGGCATCACGCTCGGCATTTGCTTCAATAGCTTTGTCGATAAGACTGAGAACATCACCCATTCCAAGGATTCGGCTTGCCATTCTGTCAGGATAGAACTGCTCAAGATCTGAGAGTTTCTCTCCCATACCTACATACAAAATAGGCTTTCCTGTAACGGACTTGGCTGAAAGAGCCGCACCGCCTCGTGAATCACCGTCCATCTTAGATAAGATGATTCCGTCAATTCCGACTTTTTCATTAAATTCCGATGCAACATTGACCGCATCCTGACCGGTCATGGCATCAACTACAAGAAGTGACTGATGAACTTCGATTGCTTCCTTGATATCGCAAAGCTCCTTCATCATTCCTTCATCTATCTGTAAACGGCCGGCTGTATCGACGATGACAACATTGTTGCCTTTCTTCTTAGCCTGCTCGACAGACGCTTTTGCAATCTCCACAGGACTAACGTCCGTTCCCATGGAAAAGAAATCCACCTGCTGTTTCTCTGCATTTATTTTGAGCTGATCGATAGCCGCAGGTCTGTATATATCACATGCTGCAAGAAGCGGCTTTCTGCCTTTCATCTTGAGCTTTCCTGCAATCTTGGCTGCCGTGGTTGTTTTACCTGCACCCTGAAGACCGCACATCATGATAACCGTGATCTCATTGATGGGAAGGAGTTTAAGTTCCGTTGTCTCAGAACCCATCAGAGCGGTCATTTCTTCATTAACGATCTTTATGACCATCTGTCCGGGATTGAGTCCGTTCAAAACATCCTCACCCACGGCTCTTTCCTGTACAGAAGCAATAAACTTTTTAACGACCTTAAAGTTTACATCCGCTTCAAGCAGAGCCATCTTAACTTCTTTAAGGGCAGTCTTAACATCATCTTCAGTAAGACGTCCCTTGCCTCTTAAATTCTTAAATACATTTTGTAATTTATCTGTAAGACTCTCAAAAGCCATTAATTACGTAAGCTCCTCTAATATTTTCCCTGAAAGAATTCTCAGGTTATCCTTTAGTTCGTCACTTGATATAAGATCAGCCTTATCCGACAGTTCCTTGAGAAATTCAGCATCCTGTTTGATTGCTTCAAACCTCTTTATCATGTGAAGTCTGTTCTCATATCCCTGTAAAGTCTTGGTGCACCTCTTTATCAGATCGTGTACACCCTGCTTGCTGATTCCGTGTTCATCGGCTATCTCCGTAAGAGACATATCCTCATAAACAGCAGCTTCATATATACTTTTCTGATGTTCGGTAAGAAGCTCGCCGTAAAAATCATACAACAAGCCCTGCTCTACGATTTTTTCCATAGAATTCCTCTTCTCAACCAATTGCACAATGGATATATTATATCAAACAAAAATAGGTGTCAAGTATTTTTTCTTGACACCTATATCTTCACTTCCGAAGGAAGAATTCCAAGCTGATTTTTGAACGCTCTGCTAAAAGAAGAATAATCCTTAAACCCGCACTCAAGGCATGCCGCGGTCGACGGAGTCCCGGACATTATCAAATTTCTCGCAAGAAGGATTCGCTTCTCTGAAATATATCTGTGAACAGAATATCCCGTCTCACTCTTAAAGATCCTCATCATATGATATTTACTCAGATAGAATTTATCGGCAATGGAATCAATAGAAAGGTCTTTTTGCAGATTATCATTGATATATTCGATTATCTCGATAACCTTCCTGTTAAACCTCGCCTCCGGTCTGAATCCAAAATCTTCCGAAATACATGCTTTGTTAAACTCGATAAGCATCTTTATCACATCAATCTTGGCTGTAAGCTCTCCGGCATACTCGGTATCTTTTATCCTGATATCCTCTTCCGCTTTAAGAAGCATATCGTAAATATGGGCACTCGTTCCCGAATTAAATCTCACGATATAACTGTCGAGTTCTTTGGCTTTCACAAAAGCATCAAGAAGTCCCAGTTTATCAAGAAACTCAGGTTTAAGATACAATATGATCCTGTCGTATTCGTCTTTGCTGTCGACAACGGGCTTATGAATATCAAACCTGTTAACAAGCACAAAATCGAAGGGCAAGAGTTCGTACTCTCGTCCTTCGATCAAATATCTTATATTACCTTTCAGGATAAGAATAATCTTATAGAAATCATGATAATGAAAATCAATATCTGAAGTTACTTTGTCGGAAATATGAAAATACTTAAAGTCACTGTCTAAGTAACCTCTCTGTTCATATTCCGTTATATTATCCATCTTTTTCATCTTCAATACTCGGTAATACAAATGTTAAGGTCAACGCTCTTCTCGATTCCCGCAACTTTTCCGGCCGATGTATACTGCCAGATATCAAAGTGATAAGGATAATAAAGAGAAGGATTGTACTGTGCGAACCATATATCTCTGTTATCTACATTCTCAGCATTCATAAGAAGCGTAAATGACAAAAGATTGCCGTAAACCATTGACTTATATCCAGCCTCTTCTACCCTGTCACAGAAAACATTCGCAACTTCTTCATATTCTTTTGATGTAAGATTCAAAGTTCTGGCATTATCGGAATCCGCAGATTCGATATCAATAACAACAGGATATGTGATCTTATAAGGCTCTATCATCTCGATAACACTGTTGGCCTCTTCAAGTGCCTCTTCTTTGTTGATCGCCTGTGAATAGAAGTAAACACCGACATCAATGCCGTTCTCGATGGCACCTTTTATATTATCCTCAAAAGTCTCATCGGCAATGACTTTACCTTCGGTTATTCCTCTATATCCCGCTCTTATGATAGCAAATTCAATTCCGTCTTCTTTAACCTTGCTCCAGTCAATCTCGCCCTGGAACCTGGATACATCGACTCCCTGCTTGAACTTAAAGTCCTTCTTCTCGCCAACATACTTAAGAAAGCCTTTTTCATCCATCTCGAAATCATTCGGTCCGAAATCGTGATGTTTGATCTTATTGCTTATAGGGATAAAGTAGTATCTTCCGCTCTTGGACACAACAAGCTGATTGGGATAAAGGGATTTGATTATCGAATTGGCACCTTCGCCGTCCTCAAGTCTCTTCTTGATATCTTCGCGAAGGGCTCTGTCCGCTTTCTCACCGGCTTCTATTCTCGCCTCTTCAATGCGGCTTCCCATCTCTGCCTCGGTGTAAAAATGCTCCTTGTCCATGGTATTCAATTCGCTTCTCACAGCGTCCGTTTCTCTCTGAAGAGAAGCGTTCTTAATAAGAAGAACAACGCTGAAACTGAGCGCCATGATAGCGACAAGGCTCATAAAAATAATGGATAACGTATTGCGGGCGCTGCTGGCACCTCTTTTTTCTCTTGAATCCGGAAGGTTATTACTCATATACTCTACATTCTCTCATCAAAATAGCTCTTATAGCCTTCTCCAAAAATCTCGCTCGCACTCGTTACAATCATGAATGCATTTGGATCTTCATCTCTGACAACATCTTCCGCCAAAGGTGAAAGCCTCTTTTTTACGGCACACATTATTACTTTTTTCTTTTCTCCGCTGTAAGCGCCCTGTCCAAACACGTGCGTTGCACCTATATCAAGCTCTTTCAACAACCTGTCTGTAATTGCATCAGGGTTGTCTGAAATAATATAAATGAGCTTCGCCCCGTCTCTTCCGTAAAGCACTATATCAAGGATAAAAGATGTGATCATAACAGAAAGGAAAGAATACATCGCAGCCGCAATATCATTGAATACGATCGCAGCAACGAACAAAACTCCTATATCTGTCAGAATATACAAAACACCTGTCTTTATATGCGGATATTTCAGCCTGAGGATCTTAATTATTACATCAGTTCCTCCGCTTGTGGCATGACATTTGAAAACAAGACCGATAGCTATGGCTGACAATGCGCTTCCAAATGTAACACCAAGTATTTTATCCCGGATAACATAATCCGAGAAAAATCTAGTGCACAGGTCGGTGAAAAAAGATATCATCGTCGTTGCGTAAATAGTCGAAACCGTAAATCTGATACCAAATTTCCAGATTGCCAGTATCAAGATGGGAATGTTCATAAGCCAGAACCAAAGGCCTGTTCCGATTCCCACTACTCTGTTAAGAACAATGGCAAGTCCCGTAAGACCTCCCGGTGCTATATCGTTGGGATCGATAAGCATACTTGTTCCTACTCCATAAAGCAAAGCCGCAAAGGTTATTATCAGATACTCAATGCACCTTCTTTTTGCACTAATTGTTTTACTCATTTTCTTATATATTTGTCCTTACAATTTTAGGTTTGAAACCTTTTTCGGTCAGAGCATTCAAAATCTGTTCTTTATGCTCGCTTCCGAACGCTTCAAGCGTGATTCGAAGCTCAACAGCAGCATTTCTGTTGATTGAAACGAACTGGTTGTGCTCCAATTTGATAACGTTTCCGTTTACTTCGGCGATTATACCGGAAACTCTTGAAAGTTCACCCGGCTTGTCGGGAAGAAGCACCGAAACGGTAAATATTCTGTCTCTCATTATGAGACCCTGCTGTACAACGGAAGACATCGTTATGATATCCATGTTTCCGCCTGAAAGTACGCAGGCAACTTTCTTGTCCTTGCAATCAAGCTGCTTAAGAGCGGCAACGGACAAAAGTCCCGAATTCTCAACTACCATCTTATGGTTCTCAACCATATCAAGGAATGAAACCACTAGATCTTCATCGGGCACAGTGATGATGTCATCTATATTCTTGGTAAGATAAGGGAAGATTTTTTCTCCGGGAGTCTTAACCGCAGTACCGTCGGCAATTGTATTTACACCGGGAAGTGTAACAACATGTCCTGCCTTTATCGATTCCTGCATGCAATTAGCTCCCGCAGGCTCTACACCTATAACTTTAATCTTGGGATTAAGAAGTTTAGCCAATGTGGAAACACCTGTTGCAAGTCCGCCTCCACCGATCGGAACAAGGATGTAATCTACAGTAGGAAGCTCCTTGATAATCTCCATTGCAATGGTTCCCTGACCTGTTGCAACATCAAGATCGTCAAAAGGATGAACCATTGTATATCCATTCTCTTTAGCGAGCTTACATGCATGCTCATAAGCTTCATCATATACATTTCCGTGAAGAACAACTTCTGCTCCGAGAGCCTTTGTTCTGTTCACTTTTATAAGAGGAGTTGAAGTAGGCATTACGATAGTAGCCTTTACACCGTAACACTTTGCTGCATAAGCAACACCCTGCGCATGATTTCCGGCAGAAGCGGTTATAAGACCTTTCTTTCTCTCTTCATCGGAAAGAGTAGTGATCTTGTAATATGCACCTCTCACCTTATATGCACCTGTTCTCTGAAGATTTTCAGGCTTGAGATAAACCTTGTTACCGGTGCTGTTGCTCCAGTAATCACTGTAAATAAGCTTGGTCTCAAGTGTAACCTTCTTCACAGCCTCATATGCTTCTTCAAATTTGTCCAATGTCATTATAGATTCTTCAGCCATTTCTTATCTCCCATTCTCCCAACATATTAATCATGAAAATAAAGCATCCACAAACTGATCGGAGTCAAATCTCTCAAGGTCGTCTATAGCTTCTCCGACACCGATATATTTTACCGGGATATTAAGTTCGGAAACTATAGCAACTGCGATTCCACCTTTTGCGGTGCCATCGAGCTTGGTAAGTATAATACCGGTAAGGTCTGCGGCTTCGCCGAATTCCCTAGCCTGCATTATAGCGTTTTGACCTGTAGTTCCGTCAAGAACAATGAAGTTCTCTCTGCAAACTTCTCCAAGTTCCTTATCAAGGATCCTGTTCATCTTGGAAAGCTCATCCATAAGATTCTTTTTATTGTGAAGTCTTCCAGCCGTATCAACTATAAGAATATCACAATCTCTTGATTTAAAGGCAAAAGCGGCATCATAAATAACGCTTCCCGGATCTCCGCCTTCTTTTCCGCAGATAATAGGTGTTCCGGCTCTGTCAGCCCATTCTTTGAGCTGCTCTGTAGCTGCGGCTCTGTATGTATCGGCAGCTGCAATCAGAACTTTTTTGCCCTTATTCTTGTATATAGCGGCGAGTTTGCCTACAGATGTTGTCTTTCCTACGCCATTGACACCTATAACAAAGATAACAGTCTTCTTATCTTCGAAATCATAGGCCTCATCGCCCGTCCTCATCTGCTCTCTGATATTTTCCACAAGGAGTTTCTTGCACTCGGCAGGATCGGAAATATGCTTTTCCTTTACCTGCTTGCGCAGATTATCAATGATACTGCTTGTAGCATCGATACCGATATCTCCCATAATGAGAGTTTCTTCAAGCTCCTCATAAAAATCATCGTCTATATTTGAAAATCCGTTAAAGACATTATCTATGCCCTTAGCGATATTTTCTCTTGTTTTCGACAAGCCTTGTTGTAATTTTGCAAAAAATCCACCAGCCATCAGTTACTGAGCTCCTTATCAATAAGATTTACGCTTACAAGTGTTGATACGCCTTTTTCTTGCATCGTTATACCGTAAAGTCTGTCGGCACTTTCCATTGTACCACGACGGTGCGTAATTACAATGAACTGTGTATTGCAAAGTTTGTGCAAATATCTTGCAAAACGTACAACGTTATTCTCATCAAGCGCCGCTTCAATCTCGTCAAGAAGACAGAACGGTGAAGGTTTGAGGTTCTGAATCGCGAAAAGAAGTGCAATGGCTGTAAGCGCTTTTTCTCCACCGGACATCTGCATCATGTTGACCAGCTTCTTTCCGGGCGGCTGAGCGTTGATCTTTATTCCTGCTTCAAGAATATCCTCATCTTCAGCAAGTTCAAGCGTTCCCTTACCACCGCCGAACATTTCCTTAAATACCTTATCAAACTCAGTATTGATAAGCTTGAACTGTTCCATGAACTGCTTTCTCATGGATTCATCAAGATCATTGATAATCTCCTTGAGTTGTTTTTCCGCTTCAATAAGATCATCATGCTGAGTCTTCATAAATGTATATCTCTCCATGAGGTTCTTGTAATCCTCAATGGCATTTACATTGACATCGCCGAGTTTCCTGATCGAATCTTTCAAAGAGTGTATCTCTCTTCTCATAGCCGGAACATCATTCATTTCCTCATCGCGAAGTTCAGCCGCGTCAGACAATGTGATCTCATATTCATTCCACATATAATTGATCTGAGATTCAATCGACTCTTCGCATTTTTCCTTCTTGGAAGTAAGTCTGATAACTTCCTTCTCAAGATCTGACATCTGTTTATTAAGATCTTCGGTTTTACCAAAGAATTCTTTCTGAGCTTCCGAAAGATTGTTCTTGATTTCTTTCTTCTCTTCAAGTTCTTTTGTAGCGCCCGACTGAACATCCAATGATGCCTCGATCGTAAGTCTGATTTCTTCGATATCTTTCTTGTTCTGCTCAAGAAGTCTTGCATTCTCATTCATTGATTCCACGATTTCTGCAAGTGCCTTCTCTTCGGTAGCGATATCATCATTTATACGGTCGACATTCTGCTGATAGAACTCCTGCTTCTGATGGCTCTTCTCATATTCAATCTCTTTTACGGAAACGGCATCATTCTCGCGCTCTTCAATCACATGGAGCTCTTCAAGCTTAGCCTTATGCTTTTCAACGAGCTCAGTGCAAATTTTCTCTGTATTCTCGGAATCTTCAAGTGCAGAAAGAGCCTGTGTTTTCTCTGTCTCTATTTCTGCAATTCTTGTTTCGATCTCATCATTTTCTGCTTTAAGATCGCTATAGTTACCCTTCTGCTCTTCCTGTCTTGCTTCCTCATTCTCGACATTCAGTCTTGCGGTATTCTGGGCAATAAACTTACCCTGAAGTTCATTTCTAAGTTCCTCTGAAAGTGTACGGAGTTCATTTCTCTTTTTCTTTGCCGCATCAATTTCTCCCTGGAGCGTGTCAATCTGTTCTTTGTACTTCTGAACATTGAGCTCCATCTCATCCATCTCACGGCGTCTTCCGAGGAGATTACTGTTATTCTTAAAAGCACCACCACTGATAGCTCCGCCGGGAACAAGAAGTTCACCTTCAAGAGTTACCATTCGTACGGTGTATCTGTATTTCCTTGCAATCTTAACCGCATTGTCGATATTGTCGACAGCAACGATTCTTCCAAGCATAGCTTTAGCTACACTTCTATATTTGGGATCTGTCTGTACAAGCTCATCAGCCATTCCAAGAACACCCTCTTCATTGAGTGCTTCCTTGGCCTTAAGCTCGGGCGGATTATCAAGTGATGTAAGAGGTAAAAATGTTGCTCTTCCCGCTCTGGTTTCCTTGAGGTAAGCGATCATCTTTTTTGCCGTCTCTTCATCATCCGTAACAATATTCTGGATATTACCACCAAGCGCCACTTCAATGGCAGTCTCATACTTAGGTTCAGTCTTGATAATATCCGCAACTACACCGATGATACCGGTAACGGAATCTTTTCTCTCCATTACCTTCTTAACGCTTCCGCCGTATCCCTCGTATCTTTCGGTGATATTGGCAAGAGCTTCAAGTCTTGATTTTTCCTGCTGATACAAGTTCTGAGTTTTTCTAAGTTCAGTATCTTTGCGAGACATTTCCTCACGGATCGCAACTATTTCCTGATCTGTAGTTTTCTGCTTCTGATTCATTTCTGAAATATCGGCAGTTATCCTGTCAAATTCATCCCTTAATTTCTTTATTGTCTCTTCCTGTCTGGATTCATCCGACTGCGCACGAACAAGCTTACCTGTAAGTTCAGCCTTTCTGATATTGACCTGTTCCTTCATTGTATCAAGGGAACTGAGTTTAGACTTTATCGTAGCCCTCTTATTAAGAGTTTCGATGATAGTGCTCTTGCACTCTTCAACCTGCTCGTTTATTTCATTTATCTCAGCAAGGACCTTATCAAGTTCTTTTCTTGCTTCTTCCTTGCTCTCAAGAAACTTCGCAACTTCTGCGTCAATTTCTTCTTTTTCCTGTAAATACTTCTCTTTTTCTTTATTCTTTTCAGCAATCTTTTCCTGCTCATCATTGATTCTTGTCTTAAAATGAGCATCATTTGAAGATGCTGAATTTATCTTCTCGTTGAGAATTCCGATCTGGCCCTCAAGTTTTTCTTTTTTAACAGAAGAATCCGTGATCTTAGCTCTTGCTTCATCTATCTCCGTATCAAGTTCTTCAAGCTTCTTCTGGATATTTTCATATTCTTCCTTGGCCTTCTCGTAATTATTCTTGGACTCAGTAAGTGACTCCGAAGCAATAAGAAGGTTCTTTCCTGCTTCTTCAAGCTGTTCCTTTTGATTCTTATTCTCAACAAGGAACATATTTACATCGAGAGTCTTAAGTCTCTCTCTGAATTTCAGATACTCTTTTGCTTTTTCAGACTGCTTTTCAAGAGGTCCTGTCTGTTTTTCAAGCTCTGCCAGAATATCACTTATTCTGGTAAGATTTATCTTTTCCTCGGCAAGCTTCTTAACCGCGGTCTCTTTTCTCGACTTAAACTTAACGATACCTGCCGCTTCGTCAAAAAGATTTCTTCTATCTTCGGGCTTACTTGAAAGGATCTGATCAATCTGACCCTGTCCGATGATAGAATATCCCTCTTTACCGATACCCGTATCCATAAACAGCTCATTTACATCCTTGAGTCGACAAGCAGAGCCGTTTATCATATATTCACTCTCACCCGAACGATAAAGGCGTCTTGAAACAGTTACTTCATCATAATCTATGGCAAGTGAATGATCGGAATTATCAAGTGTAATGGCAACAAAAGCGTAGCCCAGAGGCTTTCTGAGCTCCGTTCCCGAGAAAATTACATCCTGCATGGATCCGCCTCGAAGCTGCTTGATACGCTGTTCACCGAGAACCCATCTTACGGCATCTGCTACATTACTCTTTCCGGATCCGTTAGGACCAACGATTCCGGTAATTCCGTTGTGAAAATCAAGTTTTATTTTATTGGCAAATGATTTAAAACCATGAATCTCAATACTTTTTAAATACATTATTTCTTTTTGTTCAAAGCCAGAACCGCCTGATATGCCGCCTGTTGTTCGGCACTCTTCTTGGTTCTGCCAGTCCCTTCTCCCATATTCTTATCTGCTACGTAAACACGAACCTTGAACATTTTATCATGTTCGGGACCACTTTCGCCACATGTTTCATACCTGACACCGCCGAGTTTCAAACTCTGCACGATCTCTTGCAAAGTGGATTTATTGTCGTTATACATCTGATATGACTCAGAATTTGTAAGAACATATTTATCAATATATTTCTTGGATTCACCGATACCTCCGTCGAGGTAAAGCGCTCCGATAACAGCTTCCATAACATCGGCGATAATAGACTCTTTATTTCTTCCACCGGTTGCCTCTTCACCTTTTCCAAGCTGAATATAGCTCTTTAAATCTATCTGAAGAGAATCGTGATAAAGAGCCGGTTCGCAAACAAGCGCCGCTCTTATCTTGGACATCTCGCCCTCTTTTTTATCGGGGAATGTCTTAAAAAGATACTCACTCGAGATCATCTCCAAAATAGCATCACCAAGAAATTCAAGGCGCTCATAGTCATGCTTTTTATTGATCTTGTGCTCATTCACATAAGAACTGTGTGTAAGAGCCTCGATAATAAGAGCTTTGTCCTTGAATGTATAACCGATTTTCTGTTCCAGTCTGCTGATGTCGTTTTCCGTTAACATAGTTACCTCGAAGAATGTTTAGAATAAAAATAGAAAAGAGGCAGTTATAATGCTGCCTCAGATAGTACAAAAAATTGATTGAGAATTACTTAGTTTCTATTGCAGCCTTCAAAAGCTCAACAGCTTCCCCAACAGTTTTGATGTTTTCAGTCTTTTCGGGATCTATCTGAACATCAAATTCATCCTCAAGTCCCATAATGATCTGAAAAAGATCAAGAGAATCAGCACCGAGATCCTCTGTGAATGTTGTCTCCATTTTGATCTCTTCAGGATCAACATTGAGCACACTGGCAATAACTTCTTTCATCTTCTCGAATTCTTCCATAAAACTTTTCCTCCACTGCATAGCAGCTTTTTTATCTCAATTTTTTAGCGGAACTACAGCAATTTCAAATAACAGTTATTACTGCTGTGAAATCTTTGCGCTGATCTTCTCGCTTATCTTTTGCTCTGTAAAAGTTACACACTGTAATATTGAGTTCTTGATCTCAATATCACTTGAACTTCCGTGAGTCTTTACGACAAGGCCCTTAAGTCCAAGCATAGGTGCTCCGCCGTACTTTTCAAGGCTGTAATTGCCAAGTGTCTTCTTTAGGTCATCCTTAATAAGAAGAGCTCCGATTTTCGTCTTAAGACTGGATATAAGTCCCTTCTTAATAACATGTACAAGAGATTTGGCAACACCCTCATACATCTTAAGGATTACATTACCCGTAAATGCTTCACAGACAATAACATCAGCATTGCCGGCAGGAATATCCCTTGCCTCGATGCTTCCGATAAAGTTAATATCGGGACAATTCTTTAAAAGAGGAAATGTTTCCTTTACAAGTGCATTTCCCTTCTCCTCTTCCGCTCCGATATTGACAATCGCAACGGTGGGATTCTTGATTCCCATGATGTTCTCCATATAAACGGTTCCCATCTTGGCAAACTGAACAAGATGATTTGCTCTCGCATCTACATTTGCTCCGCAATCGATCAAAAGAGAATTCCCCTTTTCTGTAGGGATAAGCGGTGCAAGTGGTGCTCTGTCAACACCCTTAAGTCTTCCGACAATTACCTGTCCGCCAACAAGTGTAGCTCCGGTGCTTCCTGCAGATACGTATGCATCCGCTTCACCGTGATTGACCATATACATCGCCTTAACTATTGACGAATCCTTCTTGGTCCTGATAGCCAAAACCGGGGGTTCCGCCATCTCTATGACTTCTGTTGCATCAACGATTTCTATCCTGTCTTTATCGTAAGTGTATGCGGAAAGTTCTTTTTCGAGAACTTCTTTTTTACCGACAAGAAATACTTTGACAGCTTTTGATTCGGCAACTGCCTCAACAGCTCCCTTGACCGTTGCAACAGGTGCATTATCTCCACCCATAGCATCAACGGCAACTCGTACAAGTTCCGACATATTCGGGACCTCCTATTAAATTGAACTTATTTTAATATACTAGAGTGGTTGACAAAAATCAAGGCTTTCCGACATAGCCGGAAAGCCTTTAAATTCTGACTTTATGAGGGTATACCAAAAGTATATCAAGCCTCAGTCTCAACAATGCTCTTCTTATTGTAGTAGCCACACTTCTTGCAAACCTGATGAGGCTGCATAAGAGCTCCACAATGACTGCACTTTACCAAAGTGGGAGCTGTCATTTTCCAGTTAGCTCTTCTCTGATCTCTATGGCCTTTTGATGACTTATTCTTAGGGCAGATTGACATTTGAGTAACACCTCCTTACAGTAACCGTATAAGAAACTGCCTGTTTACAAAGGCAATTGTTTACGTTTATTCATTAGCATACCTATGTAGTATACTCATAGCTTTTCCATTTGTCAACAGTTTTTTCCGCACTATCTGTAGCAGTTCTGCGAATATTTCTTTGGCGAAATACCAACCGACTTGGTAAACGCTTTGAGGAAGTTGCTGTAATCCGAGAAACCGCACTCCTCGCAGACTTCACTTACGCCTTTTCCCTCAGCCAGTAAAGACTTCGCTATTGATATTCTTCTGGCTGTCATATATTTATTTATGGTTGTTCCGGTCGCAGACTTAAATATTCTGCAGATATAGGACTCACTTATATAGAAATGCTTTGCAAGATCGCCTATGCTCACCGGATTCTGAATATTGCTGTTGAGATACGAAAGGATTGCATCAACCTGCTCATTATATGTAGCAATCTCCTCTGTAGCCTTATCTCCGTCCTTGTCGAGCAATATCTTATTTATCATCAAAAACAGCTCTATAAATGTAGTCTTCTCCAGCAGATCATGACCATAGCCGTTACTTGAAAGTATCTTGTTTATAAAATATAAAAATCTTTTCTGCTGCTCCTGATTCAGACTTATCTTGTGAGAAAAATCTTCTCCCCTGTTCTCGAAACACTTATTCAGATTGGTCTCTTCGCTCGAAACGCTCTTCATAAATTCCGGATCGATCATTATAACAATACGCTCGTGAAGTTCCTGATCAATCTGTGTCAGATAATGCGAATCATACTGACTTATAAGAAAAATATCACCGGGAGCAATGTCATAAACCTTGTTATCAATCAAAAACTGCTTCCCGCCTGATATTGAATAATACACCTCGTAACAATCGTGAATATGCATAGCCATAGCCTTCTCATCCTTGTACAGATGCGCGATCGAGAAATATTTCTTCTCGATGCATTCAGCCATAGCCTCTTTGCATGAGTTCAGTTCTTTCATAATTTAGTTCCCTCTCAATATAGAAAATATCCAAACCGGTGCCCCTTACACCCAGTTCACCATCTCCATGCCGGCAACGGGCCCGTTTTTATAATTAGTTTTGTATCTTAGCTTAAAAATAGCCAAAGAAATAACAGACAGTATAAGAAAAACAACTGGAGAGGCCCCACACTTCCAAGACATCCCGATCTTACCAGAAGAGTCTGTGAGTACGCTGTGCAAAATTCAGCACCCTGCGTATCTTTTCCGAATCCTTTAATCACTTTTTTTAGAAAAAAGCACATAGTTTTCGGTAGTATTTCAAAGTCACAGATCAAGAAGCTTAAAATCAGATTCAGTGAATACATGGATTTATATACATATTCTTCACTGTTTCAGGCAAAGTTGTAATTTCCAAAATTGCGCTTTCGGAACATAATATCATTCATGCCCGTAGAGCCCACCATTCGGAGCTCATATATTAAGCGCAAAAATTTTGCCGCCAACATAAGCACAGAGACAATTATAGGCATAAGAAAAAAGATTGCAACCTTTTTATCCTATTTTTTTTAAATATTGTATAAAAATGTATTATCTAACATAAAAGCCTTAAAGAAATAAGATTTGAGCCGGCTGTTTGGCCGGCTCATTCAAATGTCAAAAACAATTATTTGCAAAGAGCATATGTGTCACGAGCAATTGCAAGCTCTTCATTTGTAGGAACAACCATAAGTGTAACCTTACTGTCGGGATTGGAGATGATTTCCTCCTTGCCGCGCACAGCATTAGCCTCTTCATTTAAGGATGCTCCGATAAATCCAAGACCGTCGATTATCTTCTTACGTGTAAATCCGCTGTTCTCTCCGACTCCGGCTGTAAAGCATATTGCATCTACGCCGCCCATAGCCGCTGTATAAGCACCGATGTATTTAACAACTCTGTAAGCAAATGCGTCAACCGCACGCTTTGCGCCTTCATTTCCTGCAAGATACCCATCCTCAAGATCCCTGAAATCAGATGAAAGTTCGTTTGAAAGTCCGAACACACCTGACTTCTTATTAAGAACATTTGTCACCTCAGCAACAGAGAGATTCTCTTTTTTCATGATGAACTCTACAACAGAAGGATCGATGTCCCCTGTTCTTGTTCCCATGATAAGTCCCTCAAGAGGAGTAAGCCCCATTGATGTGTCGATGCACTTGCCGTCCTTTACAGCAGAAATTGAAGCACCGTTCCCGAGGTGGCAAACGATGAGCTTAAGATCTTTGATGTCTTTTCCAAGAATCTCAGCAGCTCTCTTGCTTACGTAAGAATGGCTTGTTCCGTGGAATCCGTATCTTCTGATTCCGTACTTCTCGTAATATGAATAGTGAAGGCCATAAAGATAAGCGTTCTCAGGCATTGTCTGATGGAAAGCTGTATCAAATACCGCAACCATAGGTACGCCGGGCATTGCCTTCTGACAAGCCTTGATTCCGATAAGATTTGCAGGATTGTGCAAAGGAGCAAGGTCGCTCACATCCTCGATGGCCTTAATAACTTCGTCATTTATAACAACAGACTCTGTAAACTTCTCGCCGCCATGAACAATACGATGTCCTACAGCGCCGATCTCATCAAGTGATACAACTCCGTTCTCTTTATTTGTAAGTGCCTCGATAACAAGTTCAATAGCCTTGTTATGGTCAGGCATGGGAGTTTCGATCGTGATCTTATCTTTTCCGGCGGGAGTATAAACTATTCTGCTTCCGTCGATACCAATTCTCTCGCAAAGACCTTTGCAGATAACCTGCTCACTGTCAGAGTCGATAAGCTGAAATTTAAGTGAAGAGCTTCCACAGTTAATTACTAAAATTTTCATATCAAATTGCCTCTTTTCGAATGTATTAAAATTATTATGATACTTCCTTGATAATGATACTTATATTATAATTCTAGAACAAGAGAAAAAATGTACAAAAATTAAAAAAATTTGAAAGCGTTTACACCAAGATGAAAACTGTAGGAATCATTGCCGAATTCAATCCGTTCCACAACGGACACAAATATCTCATAGAAGAGAGCAAAAAAAGAACCGGCGCAGACTACTGTATAGTGGTCATGAGCGGTGATTTTGTGCAACGCGGATTTCCCGCAGTGACAGATAAATTCACAAGAGCAATATCCGCATTAAATTCAGGCGCAGACCTTGTTCTGGAGCTTCCGTCCTACTATAGTCTGGGAAGCGCCGAGTACTTTGCAAGCGGCGCTATTTCTCTTTTAAACAAACTTGCTGCAGTCGATTATCTTTGCTTTGGAAGTGAATCAGAAAACCTTTATATTCTTTCCGATATTGCGACTACTTTGAATGAAGAATCAGATTCTTTTAAACGCAATATAAAAGAAAATACAAAAAACGGCTCAAGCTACGCCGCATCACGTGAAAATGCAGTGATATCCGAGCTTTGCGCTTCTAAATCTTCACTATATGATTCTGACAAAAAAGACGAGATCAAAAAAGCGCTTACATTACCGAACAGTATCCTTGCAATCGAGTATCTGCGCGCTCTCCAAAAAACAAACAGCAAACTCTCACCCGTTCTCATAAAAAGGATTGGTGAAAATTACCACTCGGAGAACATATCTGATTACTCTTCCGCAACCGCGATCAGAAAAAGTATTATAAAAACAGAAACAGGATTTCCGTCACTTCCCTGTGCCGTAAAAAACACAATGCCGGAGGATGCCTTTGATTTATTAAACGACAGGCTCCAAAAAGGCGAATATCTCAGAGAAGAAATCTTGGATAATCTCCTGTATTACAAGCTTCTGCAAAACAAAAACAATCTTACACAATTTCTGGATGTAAATGAAAGTCTTTCAAATAAGATCTGCAAAAAACTGGACAACTACGGAACATTTTCAGATTTCTGCGACATTCTTAAATCCAAGGACCTGTCATATACTCGCATAAGCAGAAGTCTCATGCATATCCTTCTCGATATCAGAGCGGATAATATGCAAATGTACAAAACAGACGATTTCACCTCTTTTATCAGGATATTGGCTCAAAAGAAAAGCTCTTCTCCTCTTCTTGCAAATATCGGTGAGAATTCCGAAATTCCTGTGCTGAACAGGCTAAAAGACGCCGAGAAGCTTCTGGATCCGC